>Ga0129324_10000641_pt1 | contig 24713 bp, 20 predicted proteins | sample CPBDNA_7_FD_96879 | JGI IMG/M metagenome (GOLD analysis project Ga0129324, IMG submission 96879) | Freshwater to marine salinity gradient microbial communities from Chesapeake Bay, USA - CPBay_Spr_15_0.2_DNA | ecosystem: Environmental > Aquatic > Marine > Coastal | place: USA: Chesapeake Bay... | reverse complement strand
GTGATGATGATAACTATGTCAGACATAGAGGTCATACTTAAGATACTTTTATTAGTTGTTACAATAGGATATACTGCTTTTAAGTGGTTGGCTGTTGTTAAAAAATACAGGGATGAAAAAAATAAGTGAACATATATCATATAAGGAGGCAGTCAGAAGTGACACAGCGGATAGATTAAACATAATTAACATCCCTGGAGAGACCGAATTGGATAATATGAGTACTATATCAGAAAAGATATTTGAACCCCTTAGAAGTCACGTAGGAGGTCCTATACGCATTAATAGCTTCTTTCGTTCAGTTGAATTAAACAAAGCTATTGGGGGAAGCTCTACTTCGCAGCACTGCAAGGGACAAGCTTTTGATTTAGATGACTCTTATGGATGCATGAATAATGCTGAGATGTATAAGTTTGTAAAAGATAACTTAGACTTTGATCAGATGATATGGGAGTTTGGTGATGATGAAAATCCTAATTGGATACACATATCTTACATTTCCCAAGAGAAGAATAGGAATAGATGCCTAAAGGCTTGGAAAGAACATGGTAGAACTAGATACACAATAATATAATGGCATATAAACAACCACATAGCCCGCTGTTTGCTAAGAGTAAGCCGCCGGCCCCATCAAAAAAGAAATCTTTAGGTTACTACAACGAAGCAAAGCCAACCGGTACAGGTGCGGCTGCTGGAGGTGGTATGACAGAAAAAGGAGTTAGCAAATATAAAAAAGATAACCCTGGTAGTAAACTACAAACGGCGGTAACAACACCTCCATCAAAACTTAAACCTGGTAGCAAGCCTGCCAAAAGACGTAAAGCATTTTGTGCTAGATCTAAAAGTTGGAAGAGTGATAGAGGCAAGGCTGCTAGAAGAAGATGGAACTGTTAATAATAAATAAATAAACGAAGATGAAAGATAAAAGTATGATTGATATGGCTGGTACCTCTATGGGCTCTGGAGTAAAAATGTGTGGAAGCCAAGTAGGTAAGCATATGAAAATGGGTGGTCCAAAGATGATGGGCGGTGATGGAAAGAAAGGCTTTAGAGAGTCATTTGCTGCAAATAAAAAAGCTGGTAAGAAAGAGTTTAAGTACGAAGGTAAAATGTACAACACAAAAACTGCTGAAGAAAATGCAAAAGGGATGAGTGACAAAGGCTTATATAAAGCATTTGAAAAAGCAGAGGCTATTGTAAATTCTTTTGAAAATGTACCTGGCTCCTCTAAATTAAAATCTAGAGAAGAACAATTTAATTCTTATTTAAACGAAGGTTTAAAAAGGGAAAGTAAAATGGGTGGTGCAAAAATGATGGGTAAGAAGTCTTACGGCAAGTAATGGCATTTAAACTATCTAACCCACCATATAACAGTGAGCCGACCCCAGTCTATCAAGCGGACTTGGGGCCTGGCGTTCTTGGGCAAAGTAATAACAACGGCACTATCATAATAAATGAGAAGCTAGACCCTAAGTTTCACAACGAGGTTATTGGGCATGAGGAAGTCCACATAAATCAAATGTCACGAGGTGACTTAGATTATGATGATAGCAACATTTATTGGAAAGGTAAGAAGTACTCAAAGAATAATCCTAAGATAGCTATGGCAAGTCCTGCTAATTCTCCTTGGGAGAAAGAGGCTTATAAAAAATCTAAGACTAAATATAAAGATACAAAATACAATGTCTAAAAAATTTAAAGATACAAAGCTTGGTATTTTCTTAGGTAATACAGCACCGCACATATTGGAAGTTGCAGGAGACTTGTTACCAAATGCAGGTGTACTAGGAATAGTTAAGAACCTAATTGAAAAAGACGATAAGATTAAACCTGAGGACCGGATGGAAGCGCTAGCCCAAACAAAAGAAATGTATGAGCTAGAAATAAAAGATAGGGACTCGGCTAGGAATAGAGAGATAGAAGTTAAGAAGACTGGTAATAAGGATATTATGATGACTTTTACCGGGATTGTTGGCCTTCTGTCATTTATGTTTATTATATATGCTGTTGTTTATGAGGAGGGTGTTTTGCATAATGATCTATTTGTACATCTGATGGGTATGGTGGAAGGCGTAGTAATTTCAAACATATTTGCCTATTACTATGGTAGTAGTGCAGAAAAGTAAAGAAAAGCAAGTAATAATAAGAAGTAACTAATACAATTAAATTTAATATAATGAGAATAACAGATGAAGAGCTAGAGCTCATCAGAGGGCAACAAACAAAAATTGCTCAGATTAAGCAAGACATCGGGACACTAGAACTTAGGAAACACGAAGTAATGGGCGTTATGCTTGATGTAAATCAAGAAGTTGAAGAAACAAAAACTACACTTGAAGAAAAGTATGGTCGTGTAAACATTAACCTTGACGATGGCAGTTATACTGCTGTTGAGGAAGAAGAATCTAAGTAATGAGTAGTGTTATAAGAAAAATCAGTATAGGATCTGATTATAAAAATGATGCGATGCACTACTCCGTTGGACAGCAGGTGTATGGTGGTCATGAAATATCTGATATTCTCTTTGATGAGAAAGATAGCTCTTATAACATATACATAAAGAAAAGTGATGAGATCTTGCCTTGGAAAAAGTTCAATAGTAATATGGCTATTTCAGTCGAATACGACTTACAGTATTAATGAAAAGTATCCACGATTTTATCGTAAAACCCATTGAGGGTCGATACAACAATACTGTCAAGGTTAATGAGATTGATTTAATAGTTAATACTAGGATAGAGGAGTACAAGAATGTAAGTAATGTTGCTGAAGTTGTTGCCTTGCCATTAGCTATAGATACCGATATAAAAATTGGGGATAAAGTTATTTTACACCACAATGTATTTAGGAGGTTTTATGATATTAGAGGGAACGAAAAAAACAGTAGGAGTTTTATTAAAGAAAATATGTATGCTTGTTCACCTGAGCAAATATATATGTACGGAGCAAATAAGGCTCATCTGGATTATTGTTTTGTAAAACCTTTAGTAAGCCATGACATTTTCTCTTTAGATAGAGAGAAGCCTCTTGTAGGATTGTTAAAGCACGGAAACAAAGGTCTTGAGGAAATGGGTATAAACGAAGAGGATTTAGTATCCTTCAGGCCAACGTCAGAATTTGAGTTTATCATTGATGGCGAACTATTATATTGTATGAAATTAATTAACATTGTTGCGAAACATGGACGTAAAGGAAACGAAGAGGAATATAATCCAAGCTGGGCAAAAAGCAGTTGAGGAATTAATAAAGGTTGCTAAAGAGGCCATTGTTGATTCAGACGATGACTTAACAGCGGACAAATTAAAGAATGCTGCAGCAACTAAAAAGCTAGCAATATTTGATGCCTTTGAAATTCTAAACAGGATTGAGCAGGAGGAAGAGATGTTAGAGGACAAGCCTAAAGACGACACTAAGAAGAAGAGTGAGTTTAAAGGGTTCGCAGAAGGTAGAGCTAAATTCAGTTAATATGTACGAACAGACACTATATAAAGTACTGGACAACTACATAAAGGCATCTACAATAAAAAAGAAGAACAGGCACAAGTCCTGGAAGTACGGTTATGATGCAGATCATGACATGGTCATTATAAGTAAAACTGGTAAGATAGGAGAGATTTACGAAATACAAAATCTCAAGATAGCTTTACCTGCTGAATTTGAAATTCAAAACTTTAAAGGCCAGCGATGGGTTAACACAGAATACCCTAAGGAATTAAGTAGAATAAAAACAATCTTTGATTGGAAGGACTATCCTGAAGATTTTAAAGAACAATGGTACGACTATATTGAGAAAGAATTTGAAAGAAGGGAACAAGGATTTTGGTTTAATAATAAGGGTAACCCTACTTACATTACTGGTACTCATTACATGTACTTGCAATGGTCAAAGATTGATATTGGGCCACCAGACTTTAGAGAAGCAAACAGATTGTTTTATATATTCTGGGAAGCCTGCAAAGCAGATTATAGATGTTTTGGAATGGACTACCTTAAAAACAGACGGAGTGGATTTTCGTTCATGTCATCTGGAGAAATTGTCAACCTCGCAACTATGTCTACTGACTCTAGATACGGCATACTTTCAAAGTCAGGGCCTGATGCAAAAAAAATGTTTACCGACAAGGTTGTACCAATATCAGTCAATTATCCGTTCTTCTTCAAACCCATCCAAGATGGTATGGATAGACCGAAAACAGAATTGGCATATAGAGTCCCTGCTTCAAAACTTACAAGGAGGAAACTTGACGCTAATGAGAACCCAGAGGATCTCAAAGGATTGGATACTACGATTGACTGGAAAAATACAGGTGACAACTCCTATGATGGAGAAAAATTAAAGTTACTTGTACACGATGAATCTGGTAAGTGGGAAAGACCTAACAACATACTTAATAACTGGAGGGTAACAAAAACTTGTCTTAGATTAGGTAGCAGAATTATTGGAAAGTGTATGATGGGTTCAACATCAAATGCTTTAGATAAGGGAGGTGACAACTTTAAAAAACTATATTATGCATCAGACGTTACAAGAAGAAACAGCAATGGACAGACTGCTTCAGGATTATATTCTTTGTTCATACCTATGGAATGGAACTACGAGGGATACATTGATTCTTATGGACTACCTGTATTCGATACTCCCGAAGAACCAATCGAAGATCAGTATGGAATACCGATAACAACAGGTGTAATAGATTACTGGAATAACGAAGTAGCTGGTTTAAAAGAAGATCAGGACGGCTTAAATGAATTTTACAGACAGTTTCCTAGAACAGAACAGCACGCATTTAGGGATGAGGCAAAAGAATCTTTGTTTAACCTAACAAAAATATACCAGCAGATAGATCATAATGAATCTATGGCTGCTAGCACATTGGTTACAAGAGGAAATTTCCAATGGGAGAATGGTATTAAGGACACAAAAGTAATGTTTATGCCGCACAAGGATGGCAGATTTTACGTTTCTTGGATACCACCTTTGGGTATGCAAAATAGGATTATAAATAAAAACGGTACCAATTACCCTGGCAATGAGCATTTAGGGGCTTTTGGATGTGACAGTTATGATATATCTGGCACGGTAGATAGTAGAGGATCTAACGGAGCATTGCACGGATTAACTAAGTTTAGTATGGAAGATGCTCCAAGTAACCACTTTTTTTTAGAGTACATTGCAAGACCCCAGACAGCAGAGATATTTTTTGAGGATGTATTAATGGCTTGTGTATTTTATGGTATGCCAATACTAGCAGAGAATAACAAACCAAGGTTATTGTATCACTTTAAGAATAGAGGATACCGAGGCTATTCGATGAATAGACCAGATAAGTTATATAATAAGTTGTCTGTTACAGAAAGAGAGATAGGTGGTATACCTAACTCAAGCCAAGACATTATGCAAGCACATGCTGCTGCAATAGAAACATATATAGAGGAACTTGTAGGAATTTTAGGTGATGATGAAATGGGGGACGTTTACTTCCAAAGAACCCTGGAAGACTGGGCAAGATTTAATATAAACAATAGAACAAAACACGATGCTTCTATAAGTTCTGGACTTGCCATCATGGCTTGCAATAGAAATAGATATGCACCCGTTAATAGAGTGGTAAGAAAAAATATAAATCTAGGGTTGAAGAGATATGACAACTCTGGAAGTTATTCAAAAATAATAAATTAAATGAACGTAGGCGCAAACCCAAACAGTGTATTTCCTAGCCAAGTTGTTAGTGACGCAGAAAAATCAAGCTACGAGTATGGCGTTCAAGTTGGTAGAGCTATAGAGCAGGAATGGTTTAGACAAGGAGGTAGCGGGAATAGGTTCGCAACAAATACAAGCAAGTACCATTCATTAAGACTATACGCTAGAGGCGAACAGCCCGTACAAAAGTATAAAGACGAGTTGGCTATTAACGGTGACTTATCTTATTTAAACTTAGACTGGAAGCCAGTACCCGTAATTTCTAAATTTGTGGATATTGTAGCAAACGGCATTAATGAAAAGGAATACGAGATAAAAGCATACGCTCAAGACCCCGGGTCTACAAAGAAAAGAACTGACTATGCCGAAAAGATGTTGCAAGACATTATAATGAAGGAGCAGTTGCTTAAGCTAAAGGAACAGACAGGGATTAACGCGTTTAATACAGATAACCCTGACAAGCTTCCTGATACGCCGGAAGAGTTAGCTACTCATATGCAGCTTGATTATAAGCAATCAATAGAGATAGCTGAAGAAGAAGTTATAAACCAAGTGCTTGCTAAAAACAAGTTCCATGAGATTAGAAAAAGATTTAATTACGATCTAACCGTATTAGGGATAGGGGCAGTTAAAACAACATGGAACAAAGCAAATGGGGTTGTTACAGAATACTGTGATCCAGCTAATATGGTTTATTCTTATACAGATGATCCAAACTTTGAAGATGTATATTATGTTGGAGAAGTAAAATCGGTATCAATACCGGAGCTAAAAAAGCAATTCCCGAATATACCAGAAGAGGAGCTTAAGCGCATTGAAGAAATGCCAGGCAATAGAAACTATGTTGCGGGGTGGCAAGGATATGACGAGAATACAGTACAAATATTATACTTTGAATACAAGACATATAACAACCAAGTATTTAAAATAAAGCAAGGGCCTAACGGTTTAGAAAAAGCAATACAAAAAACAGACAGTTTTAATCCTCCAGAAAATGATACGTTTAAAAGGGTATCAAGAAGCATAGAGGTATTATATAGTGGTGCTAAAGTATTAGGCAACAATCAAATGCTTGAGTGGAAGTTAGCGGAAAATATGACGAGACCTTTTTCTGACACAACTAAGGTTGATATGAATTATGTTATTTGTGCACCAAGGATGTATAATGGAAGGATTGATTCATTAGTTAACCGTATAACAGGGTTTGCCGATATGATTCAATTAACTCACCTTAAGTTACAGCAAGTAATGGCAAGGATGGTTCCTGATGGGGTGTTCTTAGATGTAGATGGATTGGCAGAAGTAGACTTAGGTAATGGAACAAACTACAACCCCGCAGAAGCACTTAATATGTATTTCCAAACAGGTAGTGTTTTAGGTAGGTCAATGACGCAAGATGGGGAATTGAATAGAGGCAAGGTGCCAATTCAAGAATTGCAAACATCGAGCGGGGGAGCTAAGATACAATCACTAATACAAACGTATCAATATTATTTACAAATGATACGAGATGTAACTGGTTTGAACGAAGCGCGAGATGGTTCAGCTCCGGCTAAAGATGCACTCGTAGGGCTACAAAAGATGGCCGCTAACCAGTCCAACGTAGCAACTAGACATATATTGCAAGCAAGTTGTTATTTAGCTCTTAGAACGTGTGAAAACGTATCTAGAAGGATAGCTGATTCTTTAGAGTTTGCACTAACAGCTAGCTCATTAAAAAATAGTATAACACATTTTAATGTTGCTACATTAGAAAGTATTAAGGAGCTTAACTTGCATGACTTTGGTATATTCTTAGAATTAGAACCGGATGAAGAAGAAAAAGCACAGTTAGAGCAAAACATACAAGTTGCTTTACAATCAGGCGGTATTGATTTAGAAGATGCAATAGATATTAGACAAGTAAAGAACTTGCAGTTAGCAAATGAAATACTAAAGACCAGAAGAAAAGAAAAAGCGCAAGCCACACAACAGGCGCAACAAGCTAACATACAAGCACAAGCGCAGGCGAACGCGCAGTTAGCGGAGCAAACAGCTATGGCCGAAGTACAGAAGCAGCAGGCATTAACAGCAGAAAAAGTAAGCCTTGAGCAAGCTAAATCGCAATTTGATATACAAAGAATGCAAGCGGAGGCCCAAATAAAACGAGAGCTAATGGCTGAAGAGTTCAATTTTAACATGCAACTAGCTCAAGCAAGGATTAAGTCTGAGACACAAAGAGAGCAAGAGATTGAGGATAGAAAAGACCAGAGAACAAAAATTGCTGGAACTCAACAATCAGAAATGATTGATCAAAGGAAAAACAATTCATTACCGAAAAACTTTGAAAGTTCAGGTAATGATGTATTAGGAGGCTTCGGACTAGAAAAGTTTGGGCCTAAATAGAATTTTTTTAATTTATATTATATTATATTATGCCAGAAGAAGTAAAACAAGAGGGTGACTTTAAAATAAAAAGTAAACCTAAAATGAAAAAGTTTAATAAAGATACCGAGGCTATCAAAGTAGATTTATCTACAAAAGACAAGGTTGAGGAAGATGTTATTAAGGTTGATTTAAACCAAGACAATGCCGATAAAGAGCAAGAAACAACAACAGTGGTTGCAGATAAACCAACCGAAATTGTACAAAAAGTGGATACAGAAGTATCATCAGGGGAAAGCTCCATTCAAGATGAAGGGTTTGCAGGCATCCAAGAGATAACGGAAGAGGAAGCTAAAGAAGTAAAAGAAGTTGTAAAGGAAGCTAAGGAAGCAATCAGAGACGAAAAGATTACGGGTAAGCCGTTACCCGAGAACGTTGAGAAGCTTGTTGCCTTTATGGAAGAAACGGGAGGAAATGTAGAGGACTATGTTAGGCTTAATGCAGATTACTCAAACGTAGATAGTGATGTGCTTTTAGAAGAGTACTATAAAAAAAGTAAACCTCATCTAGACGATGAAGAAATAAAATTCCTTTTAGAAGACAATTTTTCGTATGACGAAGACATTGACGAAGAAAGAGATATACGTAAAAGAAAATTAGCGTATAAAGAAGAAGTTGCAAAAGCCAAAAGCTTTTTAGAAACCTTGAAGGGTAAATACTACGATGAGATTAAGTTAAGACCAGGCGTAACCCAAGAGCAGAAAAAAGCAATGGACTTTTTCAACCGATACAACGAAGAAGCAAGCTTAACCGAGCAGAAGCACGACAGGTTTAAGAAAGCTACATCTAATCTTTTAAACGACAATTTCAAAGGTTTTGAATACGAAGTCGGAGGAAAGAAATTTAGGTATGGTATTAATAACCCAAGTAAAATTGCTGAGCAACAATCTAGTATTGATAATTTTGTCAAAAAGTTTGTCGACGAACAAGGCGAAATAGTTAATCACGAAGGTTATCACAAGGCAATATATGCTGCTCAAAATATGGACCAGATTGCTAATCACTTTTATGAACAGGGCAAAGCGGATGCTGTTAAGGACGTTGTAAATAGTTCAAAGAACATTTCAGACACTCCAAGACAAACAGCTGGCGATGCAGTTTTTGTAAATGGCATTAGGGTTAAAGCTGTAACAGGAGCGGATTCTTCAAAATTAAAAATTAAAAAATCACAATTTAACAATTAAAAAAACAAAACAAAATGGGAAATTTTGGAACGGGTATAGACCCACTAGGCAAATTTAGCTTAGTACCAACACCAACAAAAACCGCCTTAGTAGGCAATTATTTAGACTTCACAGATGCTGGAGCAAATTCAAATAACTTTGCACAACAATATTTACCAGAGCTTTACGAGGCTGAGGTAGAGCGATATGGAAACAGAACTTTATCTGGATTCTTACGTATGGTTGGTGCTGAAATGCCAATGACTTCTGATCAAGTTGTATGGTCTGAGCAAAACAGATTGCACATCGGGTACGAAAATGATGCAGTAACTGCTAACTCTACAGTGTCTATTGTAGCTGCTACAGGAGTTGTTACATTAGGTTCTGCATTAAACAATTCAGTAAGAGTTGGAAACACAGTAGTAGTATCTAGCGCTGATGGACTAAGAACCTTGAAAGCATATGTATCTGTTGCGACTCCAGGAGCTCAAACTTTTACTTTATTGCCTTATACTCAACAATTGTTTTCATCGAATGCTGCTGGCGACGTAACTTTTGGGAACGAGGCTGTAAATTTATTCGTTTACGGTTCTGAGTTTGCTAAAGGAACAAATGGAATGTTAGGTTCTTTAGAGGCTTCTTTTACTCAGTACAGTAACAAGCCAATTATTATTAAGGACACTTATCAAATAAGTGGCTCTGATGCTGCACAAATTGGATGGGTTGAAGTTGCTACTGAGGATGGAGCATCAGGATACCTATGGTACTTGAAGTCTGAAGGAGAAACAAGATTACGTTTCCAAGATTACTTAGAAATGGCAATGGTAGAAGGTGAATTAGCTGGTAATGGATCAACTGTAGCCGCTGCATTGAATGCAACAGTTACATCTGCTGGTACTGAAGGTTTATTTGCTGCAGTAAAAGCAAGAGGTAATGTATACCAAAACTATGCAAGTGGCGATGTAACCCCAGGAGTTGGAAACAGAAGTGCTTTGCAAGACTTTGATTTCATTCTACAGAATCTTGATAAGCAAGGAGCAATTGAGGAGAATATGTTATTCTTGAATAGATCTACTTCTTTAGATTTTGATGATATGTTAGCTGCACAAAATTCTTACGGGGCAGGTGGTACATCTTATGGTGTATTTGAAAACTCTGAAGAAATGGCGTTGAACTTAGGATTTGATGGTTTTAGAAGAGGTTCTTATGACTTTTACAAGACTGATTGGAAATATTTAAACGATGCTTCTACAAGAGGTTTAGTTAAAGATATTGACGGTGTTATGGTCCCTGCTGGAACAAGCACAGTATACGATCAAATGTTAGGTACTAACATCAGACGACCATTCTTACACGTACGTTACAGAGCTTCTGAAGCTGACGATAGAAGAATGAAGTCTTGGCTTACTGGATCTGTTGGAGGTGCTACTACTTCTGATTTAGATGCAATGACAGTTAACTTCTTATCTGAAAGATGTTTAGTTACTCAAGCTGCTAACAACTTCGTATTATTTACGGCGACTGTTTAGTATTAACTATTGTAATGTTACCCTCGTCTTTTAGATGGGGGTAACTATTACTCTTATTATTAATTTTTATATTATATTTTATTATGGCAACAAAAGCCCAAAAATCAAAGGTAGCCCCAAAAAGCGCGGCACCTAAACAAGAAATTATGCGAGAAGAGACTTTAATAGAAGCTCCTATTGCTGAAGTAAAAAACTCAAAGCCTAAGTGGGAGATTAAAGATAGAAGATACTATCTAGCGAACGGCACGTCACCACTAACTTTTACACTTTGTAGCAAGCATTCTTCAAGGTTTCCTTTATTATATTTTGATGAAGAAACGGGACAACAAAGAGAGCTAAGATATGCAACAAATCAAAACTCTCCTTTTGTAGATGAGCAGAAGGGCCATGTAACGATCGCTCACATTGTGTTTGTAGATGGAGTACTTTTAGTACCAAAGGCTAAACAAAATTTACAAAAGTTACTTTCTTTATACCACCCGCAAAAAGGTGGGACGTATAGAGAACAAGATGATGTTGCAATTGCAGTAGATGAGTTAGAAGATATTGAGCTTGAAATTGAAGCGTTGATATTGGCTCGGGAGTTAGATGTAGATCATGCAGAAGCAATCCTTAGAACAGAATTAGGGACTGCGGTTAATAAGATGACAAGCAAAGAACTTAAACGAGATTTGATGTTGCTTGCTAAAAATAATCCAGCTTTATTTATAAGTCTAGCAAATGACGAAAATGTAGAGCTCAGAAGCTTTGGTATTAGAGCTGTTGAAGCAGGAATACTATCTATATCAGGTGATCAAAAAACCTTTATGTGGGCAGCAAATGGAAAGAAACTTATGACAGTTCCTTTTGAAGAGCATCCATACTCTGCGCTAGCTCGTTGGTTTAAAACTGATGAAGGTATGCAAGTATATTCAAGCATAGAGAAAAAGTTTGAATAACACGTAACTATATTTATAAGGGTAGGCTAACTTAAATGTTGGTCTACCCATATAATAAAATAAAATAAAAATATGGCAATAAATGTAAATACCGTATATAAGACTGTACTGCTAATCCTTAATAAGGAAGAAAGAGGCTATGTAACTCCAGATGAGTTCAATAAGATCTCAGCACAAGTTCAATTAGAAATATTCGGCAATTATCACAACGATTTAAATCAACAATTAAGAGTGCCGCAAAGCGATACAGACTATGCTGATCGTGTAGCCTCAGTTGATGAACATTTGTCTATATTTAAAACAGAGGGGCCAGCAACGTATGTTCCTACAGCTGGAACAATACCCGCTCACTTTTCTTTGCCAACCACAGATATTTATGGCAATACAGTTGACCTTTTTACATTAGGAACTGTATCTTACAAAGAACAAGTCGAACTACAAAGACTTCAAAGAATGGAATTTTATAACATTCAAAAATCTCCATTAACAAAATCCACGGAAACATACCCAACATATTTGTTTGAGAACGACAGACTTTATGTAAAGCCTGATACGGTTACTAGCCAAATAAATGTAAACTTTTTAAGAAAACCATTGGATCCTAGATGGGGATACTATATTGGTAATGTTGGGCAACTTATTTACGACTCAACTGTTTATGGAGCGAACCTTATAAACACAGGGGTTAATACATTAACATCTAGTATTAGTTCAAGCACAGTGAATTATAATGCAACAGTATCTGCTGGAGTTACACAAATCTCTACATCTGGCTCAGGTACTGGTCTAACCGTAACAATTACTACTTCAGGAGTTGATGGTTCAGCAAATGTTACAGACGTGGATGTTACTAGTGCTGGAACAGGTTATTCACCTGGAGACACAGTTACATTTTCTGGAGCTAGCTTTGGCGGAGGAGTAGGGGGTAACTTAGTAATAACTTTAACGGCTGCTAATTTCAATGCTAATAGTACATATGGTTCTACACAAATAGAACTTGATGTATCAGAGCAAACAGATGTAATACTTAAAACATTGTTTTATTTTGGAGTTGTTGTTAAAGACCCACAAATAATACAGGTTGCCGCAAGTCAAGTACAACGAGATGAAATAAACGAAAAAAGCTAATAAGATATGCCAAATCCAAATGGTGGTTTAATCACCGAAACTAATGCAGAATACTACGATGGCAACAATTATGGGGGCTATCAGTACACTTCTTTAAACGATGTTATTAATAACTTTATTGTTGCATACGTTGGAGCAGGTAAATTAATACCAAGTGTTAAAAGAACGGATGTAATATTTCACGCAAAACGCGGGATGCAGGAATTTAGTTATGATACACTAAAGACTATAAAGTCTCAAGAGCTAACTATATCTCCAAGTCTAACAGCAATAATGCCACAAGATTATGTAAATTATGTTAGGTTATCTTATATTGATAAATTAGGTGTAAAGAGAATAATATATCCAAACACAAACCTGACTATAAATCCTGCCGAAGCCCTAGAACAAGATTCTACAGGTGTGCCTATACAAGATAATCTTGGGGAAAACATAGATACAGATCCACCACAAACAGTAGCAAGGTGGAGAGAAGCCGATACTAAAAAAATAACTGGTTTATACGATGTAGACTCTTTGAATGACGGGTACGATATATCTGACGAGCATGCTAGTAATATCTATTGGGGTGCTGCTTATGGACAGAGATATGGGGAAGATCCCGCATTAACCCAAAAAAATGGGTGGTTTGGCGTTGATGATGTAAGAGGGGTGTTTACATTCTCAAGTAACTTAAAGGACCGTTTGATCGTCATAGAGTACATCTCAGACGGCTTAGCGTATGATTTGGATACTAGGGTCCCAAAAATGATAGAGGACGCCATGTACGCCCATATAAGCCATGCGATCATCTCTACACGCATTAATCAGCCAGAATATATTGTTCAGCGACTAAAGAGAGAAAGAAGCGCTAAATTGAGGAATGCAAAAATAAGATTATCTAATATTAAAATAGAAGAGCTTACTCAGCTTATGAGAGGCAAATCTAAATGGATAAAATAATATAATATGCCAGAAGTTAAAAATATATTTGTGGGGGCTAAGATGAATAAAGATCTTAACCCAAGGATGATTTCAAACCAAGAGTACATAGACGCAAGAAATGCGGCAATAATAAATTCTGAGGGTAGTGACTCTGGCTTACTTCAAAATGTTAGTGGCAACTCAGAATTAACAGATTTTGGTTTAGAAGGGACTAATCTAGAAATTATAGGATTTTTTATAGATACTACTAACAATAGAATATTTGCTTTTATTACTGACTGGAACGATGTATCTGGCGATGGATTATCTAATTTTGCTTCAGCACAATCGCATCATTATATATGCGTGTTTGATACACGTTCTAATACAGGCACGACTTTAGTTAGCGGGAGTTTTTTAAATTTTGAAAAACTACACCCAATCTTAGGAATAAACTTAATAGAAGATTTATTATTTTTTACGGACAATAGGAATCAGCCAAGAAAGATAAATGTGACTACGGCGTTGTCAAATCCATCCTATTATTCAAAAGAAGAGGATATTTCTGTAGCAAAGTATTATCCTTGGAAGCCATTAAAATTATCTAAGCTAACAGGTGTTGGTGACTTATTCCCTAATGCAAAGTTAAACATAACAGCAAATATAGATGATGGGGTGACAGGATCTTATCCTGGTGTTATAGGCACTGGTAATTTTACAACGTCTGGGGCAGGTGTTGGTGGTACTATAACAGTTTCAGTGGTTGATGGCCTTGCTGAATCGGTTACTGTTTCTGATGATATTTCTTTATTAGGGACTGGGTTTGCAGTAGGTGATACAATAACTGTGGCCGCAACGGAATTGGGGAGTACGGAAGATTTAGTTATAACTTTAACTAGAAATAACTTAAATCAGGATCCTACAATGAAAGATGTTGTTTCTAAAAACTTACCTAAAACTGAAACTGTTACCGTAACCGCCGGTGGCACAAATACATTTACGGCAGACAAAGATATAAATGAAAATTGGGTTGGAGCAACAATAACAACAGTAAACTCTAGCGGCACCCCAGTAATTAAAGCTGCAAATAATGTAAAAATTACGGCAATATCTAATGATCAAATTACTGTTGACAGCGCATCAATAGACACCGGAAGCGTAGTTACAATAGGCGCAAACCCTTATTATGATGAAACGTTTGATGGGGACATTGATTATTTAACAGATAGGTTTATTAGGTTTAGCTATAGATTTAAATACGACGACGACGAGTATTCTTTAATGGCACCTTTTTCCCAAGCTGCTTTTATACCAAGGCAAGATGGCTATTTCTTAGAAGATTCAATTCCATCAGACGTATTTGATTCAGCAGGGTCAAATTCAGATGAACTTAAGGCCATACAAAGCACTATAATAAGCTTTTTTGAAAATAAAGTAAATTCAGCCGAGCTAGTAATAGGTATGCCTGAAGGCGTTTCTACTGTATCTAATTTAAGCTCTTATCTAAAAGTAAAGGAAATAGATATATTATACAAAGAGTCTGACTCTAATGCTATAAAAATTATTGAAACTATACCTACAGCTGATTTACAGTTTAATAATAATTCTGAATATTTATATAAATATACCTCTCAAATTCCAATAAAGACACTTCCATCTAACGAAACAACTAGGGTATCAGACAAGGTGCCAATTAGGGCAAAAGCTCAAGAGCTATCCGGCAATAGGGTCATGTATGGAAACTATTTAGTAAGAACATCAAGACCATCAAATTTACCATTCTCAGTATTTGCTGGGGAAAAATCAAAGGCAGGCCAGTTCGATTCTATGAGCGAAATAGAATATCCTAGTCATTCGCTAAAGCAGAACAGATCTTATAAGGTTGGCATTGTTTTAGTTGATAAATTTGGTAGACAGTCGGATGTAATTAGCTCTCCATTGTCTACAGTTTATAACCCTTACCTTTCTAAATCCCCTACATTTTTAACTTCTACAGAGGTATATAGAGGGGACTCTTTAAAAATACAATTTAATGGTTTAATTCCATCTCAGATAGGTAATCCTGGATATGCTGGGCTGTACTCGGAAGAAAACCCTACAGGGTGGTATAGTTACAAAGTGGTTACCCAACAGAAAGAACAGGACTACTATAATGTTTATCTTCCCCCGGTTTTAAATAATTATCCAGGTACAGCTGAATCATTAACTATAATTAGTCAAGCAACCAATTATAGTCCAGGGCAATACAACGGATATGCACTACGGGTTGGCCAGACAGACCCCGACGGCAACCCGTATTCTAATGGCTGGGACGTATCCGGGTCTGCTTCAAGCGCAGGGGTTGGGTTACAAATGCAAGTTATAATAAATGCGGATGGTACTGTACAGTCAGTTACTATGACAAATACAGGGAATGGGCAATATGGTACAGGGACTCAGGTTAGCATTAGGACAAGTGTTATTGGTGGATCAACAGACTTAGTAGTTGGCGTTACTACAGTGCCACGATCCAATGACGTTGCCTTTTTAACTTTATTTTCAGACAATATAAACAAAATACCAAGGGATTTAAAAGAAGTAGGCCCTGATGACAAGCAATTTTCAAGTTCTGTAGAAATATATCCTAGAATAGATTGCAGCATAACTGATTTTTTCAGAGCAACAAGTCAGCAGTTTGATACTTCACCCACACCCGATAAAGTAGTTTTAATAGGGACTAGAGATGAAATAGGTGTTAACGTAGACCCACAGGGGAACGATTATAATTCATCTCCATTTTATAGTATTCCAAAACCACAAATAACAGCTCAGCCTAACATTATCCCTCCAATAATTGGCGAATTAAACTTAGGTGCAAACCCATATATTGGCAAACTTAGCACTCAAAGGGCAGTTGGCTCTACCGGAGGCAGCGGAGTAGTTACCAGCGATGTAACTTATAAGTCAGCAAAATTAAACGTATATGAAACAGCTCCAGTTGAGTCTAGTATAGACATATTTTACGAAACAGGTAGTAGTGGACTTATATCTGAGTTAAATCAGAGTATCTTATCAAACGTTGGAAGTGATTTTCCTGCACAAATAATTGACTGGACGTGGGACTTAAATGAGGATCAAAGCCCTGGGGATTTTATTAGTACATCTTTTTTTGATGTTGCAAATTCTGCAGGCACCAGCTTAACAAGTAAGTGGCCAGGAAAAGTTAGCATAGAAATACTAGAAGTATGGACCATAGCCCCTACAAATGCTACAAGAATAGAAACAGATATAACAAATGATAATTTATTTGAAATATATACTGACCCAGCAAGTCCTAATAGATTCAAACTAAGAACAACACCAGGTACTTATTTTTCCTATACGTTTGGAAGCGCTACATTTGATGAATTTAGATTTGTTTTTAGATGTACCGTGGATAGGAGCAGTGTGCAAAAACCTAATGAGGTTAATAACATTGCTATAGGATTCAGCGGATATAATAATAAGTTAACAAATTCATACCCAACAATAGCTGAATCTACTACAACTCCTGTGACGAGCACCATACATGTTCCCGGTCCCCAGCCAATATATGATCAAAGCGTAAATTCCGGCAGTAATTGGTACTCATTGTATAATTTTGATTCTAGGAATGGCACTTCTAATCCCAATATAGCTGAAGCTAAAAAGGGTATGTCATGGGTAATCCCAGATGTTGTAGGGGCATTACAATTTTTTTGGGTGGGAGATCCTAATACACCAGGGGGCAGTTGGCAGGATTACAATTATGGGGGCATGATTTATCCCGGGACCTCACCTATACACAATCAAATAAGACTTGTACAAAACTCTTATGGGGTATTTGAGAATGTTGAGTATTCTGGAAGACTTTGGCCTTTAAATGTAAATGGAACAAATTGGCCACAATATGATCCTTTCGCTCCGCCTTCAGCAAATGTAACAGCAGGTACTATTAAGACTGCTACTATGTTTCGCTTCAAAGTTATCGTTATGGATACGGGTGGTGCTGGCATGGGTTCAGGCCAAGGCGGTTTAAATGTAACTGGGACGGCATTTCCACTTCAAACAATTTATATACAATTTACCATGAGGGTAGTTTAATGAATTAATATAACACAATGGGATTTATTAAAGAAATAGAATATTTCAATAGCTTTTTAGCTAAAAAAGTAGTAGAGGCTTTACCTTTCTCAGGAAATTATCCGGGTGAAGCAACTTGGCCATCTTTGCCTTGGGCCCCAGCGGGATACCCTAAGTTCCCTTTAGAAGCGTCAACTGATGAGGACAATGTGCTATTTGACTGGTATATTGAAGAAGCCCGTATACGCGGCGGGTATAACAATACAATTGTTGACCTTGGCGTTAAAGCGTTTATATCTGAATCAGAAGACACTGAGCTGATACTAAGCAATGGAATTATATATTCCGGCTTATATAACTCAAGAACTGGCGTTAATGAAACTAATGTATTTTCTACAGGTGAAAACATAACTAGAGAGCTTGACCCTAGGTATGGTGCAATACAAAAGCTATATACGACAGACACAAACTTAATAATATTTCAAGAAGACAAGGTAAGCAATGCTTTAGTAGATAAAGATGCAATATATAGTGCAGATGGAAATCAAACGCTTACAGCAACGCAGCTTGTATTGGGGCAGATAAACCAATATAGTGGAGAATACGGTATAAGTGATAACCCTGAATCTTTTGCATTTAAAGGGTACAGAATGTATTTTTCTGATAAAAACAGGGGTGCAATGTTAAGACTATCGAGGGATGGAATTACAGAAATAAGTTCATACGGCATGCGAGATTACTTCCGTGATACATTAGCAAACATTTCGGAGGTACCGCAAAGCTTCCAAGTAACTGTAACCTTAAATATAGAACAGCCTGCTGGATTTAACAATTACCTTTATTTTATTGATTCAGGATTTAATGCCGTTGATGACCTAGAGCTTGGGATGCAGACATTGTCAAGTGGCTTATTCCCAGAAGGCTTATATGTTGTTAATGTAGGAAATGGACCACTACCTAATACTAAAATTGTAACATTTAATGACATTGTTCAATTGTATAATCCTGGAGCTGACATATCTTTCTATAAAAACGTTAAAGATAAAGTTGTAGGAGCATATGATAATTATTACGATAATTACGTAGTTTCAATGCAACAGCCCGTTGCTGGAACATACAATACATTATCATTTAACGAGAGCAATAATGGTTGGACTAGCTTTTGGGATTATGATCCAAGCTTTGGCAGCACGTTGGACAACGTCTATTATACAGCAAAAGGTGGCTCTATATGGAAACATTATGATGAAAGTGTGATTAATAATAAAGGTAACTTCTATGGTACATATTACCCAACCTCAGTTCAACTATCGTTTAATCCGATGGTTTCTGTATCAAAGAACTTTAATACAATAAACTATGAAGGTACAAATGGCTGGCAAGCTGATTTCTTTTTGTCAGACCCAACAGGACAACTTTTAACAGAAGTAACAAGTAATAGTTATAAAGATGAGGCATCCGCAGTAAAAAGCTATGAGGATGGAGCTTACATAGAGGCGGGGGTTACTTACAGAGTTGGGTTTAATATAAAAGAAAACAAATATTTTGCTAACTTAGTAAACAACGGCGTACAAGTAGGTGGTAGCGATAACCTTCAATTTGGTATGCCTGGACAAGTAGCATCAAATATAAGCATGAGTGGCATAAAAGGATTCTATGCCACAGTTAAATTAAGTACAGATAACACAACGGATATTGGTGGATTTAAAAACCTATTTGCAGTGTCATCAAATTTTGTAAAATCATAAAAAAAATAGCATAGCAATGGAACCAATGACAATGGCATTATTAGCAACAGCAGGACCCACCGTGGTAAACGGCATTGTAGGAGCATTTAATGGGTACAAAGACGAGAAAAAAGCTAGGGAAGAAAGAAAAAATCTAGAAGATTCTCTAAAAGCTTTAGAAAGAAAAAGGCAAGATATTATAAACCCATACGAAAATGTAAAAGATTTATCTGGCAATTTAAGTAATGCTTATGCAAACCTAGGCGTTGCAACCCAAGCCGCCGAGATTCAGATTGAACAAACAGATATTGCATTAGCAAATACATTAGATACTATCAGGGCTACCGGCGGTGGTGCAGGAGGTGCTACAGCATTAGCTCAGGCAGCATTGGCAAGTAAGAAAGGTGTTGCAGCAAGCATTGAAGGGCAAGAGGCGGCTAATGACAAGCTAAGGGCCCAAGGGGAACAGGCATTGCAACAGCAAAGAATGCAAGAAGCAATACGAGTGCAATCTGCAGAAACAGCTGGGGATATGTTTGTATTTGAAAAAACAGAACAACGACAATTACAAGAGTTAGACAGAGCACAAGCTATGTTAGATGAGCAAAGAGCAAGAGAAATGCAAGGCAAAATAGATAAGAGAGCAGCTTTTTCTAGTATGATGTCAGGCATAAGCAAGAGTGCAGGGTCATTATCTGCAGCAGCAATCAGCAGTGGTGGACTTGGTAGCGGAGGCGGAGACGGCGACGGTGGTGGAGACGGCGATGGTGGCGGTGACGGCGGCTGATAAATAAAGATTTGAAAGTTATTATAAAAAATTAATAAGAATACTATTTTAATATGGGTACATATAGACAACCAGCATCTTTGGTGGACACACAATCGGGTAAGTTATCCAGGCAAGCAACGAAGGAAGGTTTTGATGCAATTGGGTTAATAGCAAAAGCGTCAATAGCTCAAGCAGAGGAAAGAAAAAAGAAAGAAGCAGAAACTGAAAATGCTATAAAAGCTATTAAGGAAGCTGCTGCTGAAAGAAGAGCCAAAGGTGATGCAGTGCTAAATAAAAACAATGTTGATAACGCCAGCTTAGGGAAGGGTGTAGAGGCCCCTGTAAAAGCAATTCAAAATGCTAAAATAGAAAATTTAAGTCTATCTAGTAGTGATCCAAGGTTTGACGAGAATCTTACAAAAATAGCTAAGGCGGACATGTTTTTAAATAACTTAAAGGATCTAATGACAAGCGCAGTATTTACTGAAAAAGAAGTGCAAGATGCACTTGGAAAGGGCATTGGCACGGGGGGAAACCAGGTTGCTCCATCTTCAGTAACTGGGGAGTGGGTTGAATTTAACAGCCAAACAAGGTCTGTTAGCACTGGATGGGAAGCTTCATTTGATATTTCTCCAGATGAAAATGGTGAATGGGGCATGTATGTTATTGGCAAAAAAGGTGACAGCACTCTAAAAAGAGCTGTTAATATGCTAAGCGAAGACGACGAGACAGGCACAAAATATAACAAAGGAACTTACAGAATAACACCAGATGCCAGTGCTGAAGTTAAAGTGGTACTGAAAGAAGATGGGACTTTAACAAGTAATGGTGAAATATCAAATCGCTATGCTACTAAAACACAAGAAACAATAGGCAGTGAAGTATACAATATTACAAGAATTGATAGAGACCAGCTTTTTGACCAAACATCTACTGTAGCTAATGTAATAGGTGAAAACATAATAAGCAATGGAGCTAACTCAATGGTTGATTATATTAATTCTAAGGGGGTTAAAGATCCAAATAACCCCAAAAGCAACGCATTAGGGTACATATCTTTAAAGGTAGACCAAAATAACAATTTTGTACAAGAAAATGGCGAAGTTGTAAAGGGTGATTGGGTACAGGTTACGGATGATAATGGGCAGTTTGTGCAAGATCCCTCTTTTAAAGAAGACACCGGCTATTTAAGCGATGAACAGTATGATGCTTTTATGCAGTTTGTTCAAATAAATACGGCCGCTGATATTGGTGTATTTGCGCCGGAAAAAAGAATACTTGATGGCGCGGCAACTAAAAGCCTTAGAAAATCTATAAAAGATGAGATTGGAAAGGTAGACAAAGGAGGCACCTTGACCGACTCAGATAAAAAGAAAAAATACAATAAACAGCAAATAAATAATTTTTATGGTGGTTTGAATACCAAGCTAAGTGATATTAAGCCAAACGACTATTTAGCTTTGGAAAATCTACAAGAACAATTAGATTCTGAAATATCTAGATTAACTGGCGCCGACAATGGCACTTTCTCTTTTAGGATAGTTGAGAATTTTACACAACCTACAAAGCTTAATATTGTAAAACTTGAAGGCGGCGATGAAACTCAAGAAGCAAGCTTTGAATTAGGCAGCAAAAATATAGACAAAAACTTTGCAGAGATGTTAGATAGAATTTTTGTAAAAGAATTTGATCCTCCAACGCCAACAGGCGGACCATCTACTAAAAAATCTGGTCCTTACTCAGGAGCACCTACGCAATCAACTGGTTCAAATACCTTTAGTAAATATAATACAAAATAGACTAGCATGAACGAAGAAGCATTTAAAGACTCTTATGAATCATTCTTAGCCGGAGGTTATAATGGAACTCCTGAAGAATACAAAAATCTTATTAGCACAAACCCAGAGGCTTTTAAAGATGCTTATAACCTTTTTTTAGATGGTGGGTACAATGGGGATGAAAACGAATTTAGATCACTTATTGGCATTCAGCCGGGAAAGGAAGATGTTGTTGTGGAGGAAGATGTGGTCACGGCAACAGAAGAAGTTTCAGCATCTGGGGTTGGACCTTTAGCGCCTCAAGAAAAAGACGAGTTTAGTCTTAAGGAGCAAATAAAAAAGGAACCTAAGGCTAAAGAAATTAAGGAGGTCCCAAGTGTGTTTTATGATGGCATTGACCTAAAGGAAGAAGAGAAAGTAGTTGAAGAAAAGCCTAATAGAATAACTGAGATAAATACTGAGGTAGAAGACGCTAGCAAAAGGCTCACTGACTATAACCAAAAACTAGTGGGGTTAGCTTCTGACATAGGTGTTATTAATCAGCAGCTTGAGTACAACCCACAGTATAAAAACGATACTTCGTATGTGGCTAATGCAAGAGCAAAGTATGATGAATACCAAGCTTTAGCAAAGGAGGCGCAGGATCTTAGCGAGTATTATGGTAATGACTTGGCTGCTTGGAGGCAAACAGCAATGCAAAGCTTACCAGAATATAATGAAGTGATAGGGGAAGGAGTTACAAAATTTGACCAAGATTACTTTAACAAAATAGAAAATGATATTAATGACCTACGCCCAAAATTAGAAGATGCCAAATACAGATATGGAGCGGCTCCAACAAGCATAGCTGCAATGAATGAAGTAAATGAGTTAGACGCTCAAGTAAAAACTTTAGAAAAACTAAAAATCGATGCAATCAAAAGGAATACAGATATTAATCAATTTGAGTTTGGTAGTAAATATTTTTTAAAAGGCAAAGAAGTATCTAGATCAAAGTTATTTGAATATTTAGGGTCTAACGAAGTGATAGATCTACAAAATAATGATCCTAGTGTTAGATTACCGGTTAAGATAGTTAATGATTCCTACGCACAATTTGTTTTAGACGGAAACAAAAAAGCTTTAGAAACCGCTGAGTGGGTTAGACCTCTTAAAGGATTTTTAGCTGGGGCATATGACATTGCGGTAAAACCTATAAAAGGTGAGATTGCTGGGGCCATGAGTGCGTTCTTAGATATTGATAATGTTGCTGGAGTTCTAGGATTATTAGGTGGTTTTGCCGGAGATGGGTTTGCTGAAGTACAACAAATTTTATTGGATACTGAAAGAGAGGCTGCGGAAACTAAAGAAGATGTTGAAGACTTATTCCTAAGAAACTACGATACTTATCTAAAAGAAAATAGTGAAAAAATAAGAGGGCCCCAACTATATAGAGAGCAAGACGTTATTGATAGAGCTTTAGCAGGGGACTACACAGGCTTTGTAAAGGGTGCAACAAAACTGTCTATTGAATCTGGGGCTTACTTAGCGGCAGGTATGATACCAACGGTTGGTCCATATATTGTTGCTAATGCAATGGCATATAACAGCTACTACGACTTAAGAAGAGAGGGCGTTAGCAAGGGTAGATCCGCAGTTGCTTCTGGTTTTATAGGATTGATAGGTCTTGCCGATCAATTGAACTTTAATAAACTTATTAGAGGGACATTGGCAGCAAATACAAGAATAGCAGCCACCGCAGCAAGTAGAGGCTCACGATTTACTATTTCCGGGGCTACAAAGATGGAGCTTGTTAAAAATAGTCTTAAGGCTATAGTTGTAGAACCAAGTACAGAATTTGCTCAAGGTTTCTCGGAGTCTATTGCTAATCAGTGGGCGAAAGATAAAGGAATCAATATATCGGAGGCAATGAGAGATGGGGCTATAGAAGCATCAGCATCTGTACCTACTAGTGCTATTATTGCAGGAGTGCCTGGGGTACAGTATATAATGCTGAAGAATGACCAGCTCAAAGAGGTAGAAGCCCTTACTAAGAGGATGGAAGATATTATAACTCCTGATGTAGGAGCTGATGCCCTTACTATAGACGAAATTAAAGCTAATAAAGCCGAGGCGGCTATACTTACTAAAATGTACATTCAAACGTTTGAGGAAGCCGAAATAGCTGCTACTAAGGCAACAAGGGAAGAGTTCGATGCTATTGCCGCAGTAACTGCAGAAGAGGCAGTATTACAAAAGGCATTGAGTGGTCGCGACGTTAGTCCTGAACAAAAAGCTTTTATGAAAGGCAAGCTAGAGAAACTTACAAAAAAGAAAGAAGAAGCGCTAGCCAAAATAGAAAAAAGAGACATATTTGGTTATGAATATGATGAAGCCGGTAACCAAAAAAAGGATGCCGACGGCAATCCTATTAAGAGCAAGGATCGCCCACGAGTATTTAGAAATCAAGCAATAATTATTGATGGTAAAATTCCTAGTGAATTAGAGAATATAACACCTTCTTCAACATCTAAAAATGCCAATGGCGAAACTCGCAATGTATATTTAGGGGCTGACCTAATTGATGCAGGTAT
>Ga0129324_10000639_pt1 | contig 24737 bp, 24 predicted proteins | sample CPBDNA_7_FD_96879 | JGI IMG/M metagenome (GOLD analysis project Ga0129324, IMG submission 96879) | Freshwater to marine salinity gradient microbial communities from Chesapeake Bay, USA - CPBay_Spr_15_0.2_DNA | ecosystem: Environmental > Aquatic > Marine > Coastal | place: USA: Chesapeake Bay... | reverse complement strand
GATCACGGTATGCGACTGGTTCTTGCGCGATTCACGGTCCTTGAGAGCTGCTTCATACTTGAACTTGCCAAAATCCATGATTTTGCACACGGGTGGCTTTGACGTTGGCGCAACTTCAACAAGGTCCAGATCTGCTTCAAGCGCTAACCGGAGGGCGTCTTCAATCTTGACAATCCCCACCTGCTCGCCTGCCGGTCCCACAAGGCGTACCTCAGAGACACGGATCCGGTCGTTGATCCTTGGTTCGACGCTGATGGCGCCTCCTATCAGTTGACAATAAAACGGGCAAACTTAATACCGATTGAACTATGGACCCCTGCGCATGAGAAAACCCCCGGCGCAGCGCGCACGGAGGTACCGGCAGGGTAGAAACACCCTGTGCATAAACCCCTAGGGGGCTCACGCCTTGACCAAGAAGATTAGAGCGACCGCGCATTTACATGGCACAATCGACATACCTTTTGGTGGGAACCGATGCTCCGCTTGCGGGACCTGGGTGTGACCCCCGATCCAAGGACTGCCAGAGTAACAGGTGTGAACGAAGAGAATTCTGCTGCCCTTGATATTTCAGAAGTACCGGCTATTGAGGTCGTTTTAACGGTGTCATTGCACCTGATGTCCGCTGCGGCGGTAGCTTGCGGGTTGGGCGAGGACGGTGAGGGCTCTGACCTTGCCGAAGCTCGAATCTTGATCAATGCTTTAGCAGGGCTAGTGACCGCGGCGGCTCCTGATCTTGGGGCGGTACACGCCGCTCCATTGCGTGATGGACTCCAAAGCCTTCAGCGGGCCTTTCGTGAAGGATCCGCCATACCGGACCCACCCGGTATGGGTCCGGGCGAGGCCCTGACCGGCCCTGTTTATTAGACCGCTTGACCCGATCCTTGAACACAAATTGCGATTCCAGCCGGAACAAAACTATGCAGAGCATGGTTGGTCTGAATAATTCTTTCTACATTTTCCATTAGGAAATCAGGGACTTCAATCTGTAAGACTCCATCGTCGCGCTGCTCACAAACAACATTCTCCCCCATTTCTGCCAGTAGTTCCCTCAGAAGGAGAACGGCCCTAGCCCGCTGATCCTTAGCCGATAATGTGACAATGTCTGTCAAAAGCAATGTCATAGTGTTAACGCCCGCCAGGTCAAGGATGATCGCTTGAGCGTTCTCATCCAACGCCGCCTCCGCCGCGTCTGGCGCAGAAATCGGTACTGGCCGAGCGCGCGGATTCCATTTGGTAAGAGCGTCAATCCCGGTGAAACATAGGAGGCCCAATCGACCATCAGTTGCCATCAGACAAGCCACACTCATATCTGAGTTTTTGTCTCCATCAATTGGCTCACCCGCTACCTCAGCAACTAGTGCGATGAACAGTCTCGAGGGTGCCAACGCAGCCAGCAGCGCATTGATGTCACGGCTTTCTAAGGCTGCGCACACCTGGGGATCTGCTTCTCCATGGTCGGCTGCCCACTGAGACTGAAAGTTCCCAAGCCCCGCGCCTTGACCCAGACCAGTCTCACCGCTGTTGGGGTGCTCGTGCATGCAAGAACTGTACGCACGGCAGACTCAAGCTGTGACTTCAACGTCAATTGCACACAAGGACACGGTAACTGCGCCTCCTTCGTGGATGGTGCTTACCGCGGTGTCCCTCGTTGCAGTGAATCTTCGACCTGTTATCTCCAGCCTTCCCACAGTGGCTAGTGACATAGTCGAGACAACCGGATGGAGTTCAGCAACTCTTGGCGTTTTGACCACCATTCCGGTGCTATGCATGGGACTTTTTGCCCTCGCTGTTCCCGCGCTAGCAATGCATTTTGGCCGAAAGCACCTCGTGATCTTTGCATTAATTGCCCTGACCGCCGCAACCTTACTCAGGGCGATTGAAGTCGTTCCAGAGTTGCTCTTCCTTTCAGCATTCCTTGCCGGAATCGGTATTGCGTTCGCAGCTGGACTGATTCCAGGAATCGTTCGGGAACAACTTCCACATTCGATCGCGAGGGCGACTTCAACGTGGACCGCAGCACTCGCTGGTGGAGCAGCACTTGGCGGGGCACTCACAGTTCCCATCGCCATTTGGTTGGGTTCATGGTCACTTGCTCTGGCATTCTGGGCCACGCCGGCAATTATCGCCCTAGTGTTTTGGGTCATTGTTGAGCGCAACTCCAGCGCGCATGATCGCCCGACAGTGATTGTTCGGCTTCGGCAATTGCCATGGCGAAATAAGATTGCGTGGGCACTCGCACTAAATATGACGTGTAACTCAATTATTTATTACAGTTCCCTAGCCTGGATTGCACCATCCTATGAAGCTCGCGGATGGACCCAAGAGAACGCTGGATGGCTCTTTGGTCTTTTCACCGTATCGCAGGTTGTGGCCGCTTTCATTCTTGCTGGAATGGCTGTTCGCATGAAACGTCGAAGGACACTATTCGTCTTTGCCATTGGGCTCGCTTCGATTTCACTATTTGCCATCGCTTGGCTTCCCGACTTTGCACCATGGCTAACCCTTCTCGTCTTTGGCTTCGTTCTCAGTGGCGGATTCGCCATGACCCTCGGTCTGCTCAGCGAATACAGTAAGGACTCAGCGAGTGCTGCTCGGCTTACTGCAATGGTGTTCTTTATCACCTACACGATTGCCGCTGCCGGACCCTTAATCGCCGGAGCACTTCTCGACTTTTTTGATTCATGGTCCTTAGTTTTCACGGTATTAGGGGTTGTTGCTTTACTCCAATTGTTAACCGTGATTCCGCTTCGTCGTGGTGTCCACGTCGATTAAAGTCTGCAGGCATGAATATTGGTAACAAGAATTCCCTTTGCGCCCAGTGCAAATAATTCATCCATTATTCGATGCACATCAGCACTTAAAACCATTGAACGAACGGCTGACCATTGCGGATCCTGTAATGATGAAACCGTTGGTGATTCAATTCCGGGAGTAATCTCACATGCTTGCGTTAGTCGGTCATTAGGAATGTCGTAATCGACTAAGACATATGACCGAGCCACGTTCACACTATGCAATCTGCGCTCAAATGTGTCCTGTGCTTGGGTTTTCTCGGAATTCGCTGGTCGAATCAATATTGCTTCCGACTGCAGAATTGGATCCCCAATAACTTCAAGTCCAGCGGCGCGCAAGGTCGCTCCAGTCGCGACAACATCAGCTACGGCGTCAGCTACACCGAGTGCTACCGCATTTTCGACGGCTCCGTCTAAGCCAACAATCTGAGCATCGATTGAATGATTTTCCAGCCAGGATTTCAACAGGCCTTTATATGAAGTTGCAATTCTCTTGCCACTAAGTTCTGCATGTGTCGTGATGGTTCCCGTCGGTACAGCAACCCGAAAAGTTGACGGAGCAAATGCAAGTTGCATTATTTCTTCTGCAGGTGCGCCACTGTCCAACAGCATGTCACGTCCGGTTATCCCAAGATCAATTGTTCCCGCACCAACGTAGACCGCGACGTCTTTTGGGCGAAGGAAAAAGAACTCAACGTCGTTAGTTATGTCCGTCACAACCAGCGCCCGCGGGTTGGTCGAAGCCAAATAACCCGCTTCATTAAGAAGTGCCGCAGCGGGCTGCGCTAATTGGCCTTTATTGGGAAGTGCAACGCGCAGCATGATCGATCCTTTCCATTAACCTGAATGTTATAAATTTTCGTAGATATCTTCCATGCTCAAATCATGTGCGTGCATCAATAATTGAACGTGATAAAGCAACTGGGAAATTTCTAATGCAAGCGCTTCCTTACCTTGGTACTCCGCCGCCATCCATACTTCTGCAGCCTCTTCAACGATTTTTTTACCAATTGCGTGAGTACCTGCTCGGACAAGGCGAACCGATCCGGACTCGGAGTCGCCGGTAGATATTTTTTGGGATATCTCAGAGTAAAGCTGCTCAAAAGATTTTCCCGATTGGATCGATGTCACACTTACAGCCTAGCGAAAGCCTGTTGGTATTACTTTTCCCACTAGGCCGAAGGTACCTTGCGCCAGTAGCGTCATAGCTAGCGCAGCCTCCACCGCTTCATTGCCCTTGTCCTCGCGTGAGTCAGCGAGACCAGCGCGATCTAGGGCCTGTTCTTCATTGTCGACGGTCAACAGACCAAATCCAATCGGCATATTTGAATCCAAACAAACTCTAGTTAGACCCTGCGTCGCCCCGTCACAGACAAAATCAAAATGTGGTGTTCCTCCACGGATGACTACCCCCAATGCCACTAGTGCATCAAATTTTTCGCTCCGAGCAGCTAACTGCGCACCGAGAGGCAACTCAAATGCCCCTGGAACCCGAAAGAGTTCATGGGATGTTCCTGCCCGTTGGCAAGCGCGTATAGCTCCCTCAATTAACCCGTTCATGACGACTTCGTGCCATTGAGCAGCAATGATCCCAACTCGAAGGCCTCGTCCATCTAAATCCAATTTTGGGGCATTTACTCCGCTCATGAGCCCTCCTTTAAAGGGGTAAAGGCAAGAATTCGTTCAACATACTTTGCCAGTGCATCAACTTCGAGATTAACTTCACTCCCCACACCGATCATGCCCAAGGTCGTGTCCTTCAAAGTCGTTGGAATCAGTGAAACGCTGAACCATGGTTGCGTTTCGGCAGGTTCACTGACTTTAACTACTGTAAGTGAAACCCCACTGACGGTGACTGAGCCTTTTTCAACAACATAGCGCGCAACCTCCGGGGGCAAATCAAATGTAATCATTGTCCAGTCTTCTCGAGGTTCAATGAATCGCACGGTGGCAACGGCATCAACGTGACCTTGCACAATATGGCCGCCAAGACGGCCGGAAAGGGGCATAGCTCGTTCAATGTTTACCGAGTCACCCAGATTTAGTGAGCCGAGTGCACTTCGCTTGAGCGTTTCTTCCATTAGATCTGCCGTAAAACTGTCTTGATCAAATTGGGTCACCGTCAGGCACACTCCATTAACAGCAATAGATGCACCAATTTGCGCATCGGCTAACACGCCTGGAGCGGCAAAGGTTATCCGGGATGAATCTGTTCCTGGATTAATAGCAACAATGGAGCCGGTTGTTTCAACTATGCCGGTGAACATAATTACAATCCTACCGCTGAATCAAGCACCCCGATTTGAATCAGGTCCGAACCCATGGTGAATGTCGAAGTGACTCCTACCAAACGCATCAAGGGTGCATGGGTGGGTAATGAGCGCGGACCCGCGCCCAAGGTGATGGGAGCAGTGATACTAATCACCTCGTTGATGCAATCCGCATGAATGAAGGCCGCCGCCAATGTTGGCCCCCCTTCCAACAACACGTGATTTACTCCCAACTTAGCCAGTGTCAGCAGCGCAATATTTGGATCACGGGTTGCAAGGTGCAAAAACCCTGCTGGTGCAAGATCGCGCAATCCCATCACCACTCGTAGGGGCTGGCAGTCTTTCAATGAACCATCAGACTCCCGCGCGCTCAGACTCGGCTGATCCACCATGAATGTCTGAGTTCCGACGAGAACGGCTCCAACCCGCGATCGTAAATCATGATTGAATTCCTGCGATTGCGATCCACTTATGGCGGTTCGCTCCCCCAACTTCGCCGCAACGCGCCCATCAAGACTTTGCGCAAACTTCCAAGTGACAAATGGAACACCGGTCCGCATGCGGTGATTCCACTCCCTGTTTACCGAGGCGGAACGCTCCGCTTCAATCTCACCAATAACTTCACATCCAGAGGCCATCAATACTTCAGCGCCGCCACCAGCTTCATCACTTGGGTCAGCTTGGGCATAAATAACCCTACGAATTCCCGCTTCAATGATTGCTTGCGTGCATGGAGGAGTCCGACCAAAATGTGAGCACGGTTCAAGCGAAACGTAGAGGTCTGCGTCGGTGGCCCGATCCCCTGCGACAGCAAGAGCCTCTACCTCGGCATGAGCGCTTCCAGTTCCACGGTGGTAACCGGTTCCCACCACAATTCCGTTTTTTACGCACACGGCACCAACTCGCGGATTTGACGAATAAGGTCCCAGCATGGCCAGTTCGATGGCCTGAAGTATGAATTGCGTATCAATGCTCAACTACTTCTCCACCAGTGCCCTGAGATCACGAACTACTTGGGCCGGGTCCGGATTGGAGTAAACGCAAGATCCAGCGACGAAGACGTTGGCTCCGGCATCTTTACATTCCATGATGGTGTTATGGGACACCCCGCCGTCAACTTCAATCCAGATTTCGGCACCCCCTAATTCCCGTGCCCGGGCCACTTTCGGCATCATGTCACTCATAAAAGCTTGACCACCAAAACCAGGCTCCACCGTCATGATCAGGATCATGTCAAGTAATTCGAGGATTCCGTCGAGGGAGTCAAGGTCCGTTTCGGGTTTGAGTGCTGCGGCAGCCCTAGCACCCGTGGATCGAATGTTTTCGCACAATGAGCGGGCATCCTTTGCCGCCTCAATGTGAAAAGTGACCGAGTAAGCGCCTGCTTCACCGTAAGCCGGGGCCCAGCGATCTGGATCATTGATCATCAAATGTACGTCGGCTCTTAATGAAGTTTGCGCAATTACACTCGCAACTACCGGGAGGCCAAAAGTTAGGTTCGGCACAAAGTGGTTGTCCATGACATCAAGGTGAATAAGATCAGCGACACCCTCCACCTTGGAGATTTCATCGCTCAACCGGCCCAGATTGCTATTGAGCACACTTGGTGAAATTAGCATGCTCACAGACTATCTGCCCTACCTAGATCCGGCGCAAAAGTGCAAAGAACATTGCATCGGTACCGTGAACATGCGGCCACAACTGCACGTAAGGACCACTGCCGAGGTCGCTCACTCCAGGAAATAGGTCTCGGGCATCTTCTCGTTGAATATCGGTCCGTGCCTGCAACACGCTGTCAACGACGGCCCAGGTTTCCTCAATATATGGCGAACATGTGACGTAGGCAATAATCCCGCCGATGCGAGTTGAGTCAATCGCGGCCAGAAGTAACTCTTCCTGCAGACCCGTGAGCGCTAACGTCTCTCGCTTAGTTTTACGCCAGCGAGCCTCAGGCCTGCGGCGCAGCGCGCCCAATCCTGAACAAGGGGCGTCGAGGAGTACTCGATCGAAAAAACGATTACCCCAAGGCCGCTCGCGCGCATCACCTGTAAGTAACTGAGCAGACGAACCCACGATCTTGCTCATGAGATCCACACGATGTTGGTGAAGATCAACAGCAATGAACTCCACACCGTCTGGAACAGCATCGGAGATGAGGGCAGCCTTGCCACCCGGTCCGGCACACATGTCAAGCCATGAACTTTCAGGGCCGGTCGGTTTCGCAAGTAGAAATGCCTGAGCGACTAACTGACTACCTTCATCTTGCACAATTGCGCTTCCATCGCGTACCTGGTCAAGTTCCAGCGGGATTACATCAGTGAGAACACGCGCCTGATTGCTCCAGCGACCGGGGATCGTTCCAACAATCTCCTGATCACCCTCTCGAACCGCAATGACCGGATCAGCCGCGGTGTTGTTGGCTCGTAACAGCGTCTCGAGGTCACGCTCTGCTAGTCCATTGTGAACGAGTGATTCTTCAAATGCCTGGACAATCCAATCTTGGTGTGAGTATCGCTCACCAAGGCTCAATGTTTCAATATCAAATTCAGATTTAGTGATACATCTCAGAACTGCGTTGACAAAGCCGACACGGGCCTTAATGTGCCCAGCGTCTTTACCTTTGACCGAAACCCGCGCCAAGGATGCGCACGTATCCACGGCAGCATGATCGGGAACGCGCATGGCGTAGATCTGGTGGATTCCTAGACGCAAAATATCGATGATCTCAGGCTCGACAGCGACTAGGGCTCGCGAAGAACATTTTTGCGCCATCGCGTCGTAGAGTGATTGATTACGTAAAACTCCATAAGCAAGTTCGACCGTAAACGCGGCATCACGGCCATTCAACTTGTACTTTCGTAATACCTGTGGGAGCGCAAGGTTCGCGTATGCACCCTCGTCTCGCACGAGTCGCAACAATTCAAGGGCTGCCATGCGTGGTTGATCACTGCTGGGATAAATCTTTGATTCTTCTTCCATTAGGAGAGCTTCACCGCTTCTGTGCTCAATCCGCGCAATCCGCGCAGCCAGTCTGTTGCATCCATGAAATTTTTTCCAGCAGGTTTCACCTGCGTAAGTTCGAGTGCATAGGTCGCGCTGCCAACAAATACGCGTTTCTCCACCAGTGAAATGACTCCGGGGTCTAGTAATACATCACGATTTATGAAGACTGGGGCAATTGACATTGAGGTGCCAACTTCACCGTCACCATCCAGAATCATGGTCCATGCGCCAGGTGTCGGTGTCATGGCTCGAATTCGGCGATCAATCTCAATTGCCGGTGACGCCCAATCAATACGTGAATCTGATTTGCTGATCTTCGGTGCGAAAGTGGCCAGATCATGCTGTTGAGGAATCGGCCTGATCATCCCTGCCTCTAATGCGTCAAGTGTTTGTCTCAGTAGATGAGATCCCGTATCCGCCAAGCTAGCCAGGAGCATGCCGCTCGTGTCCCTTGGGTCAATGGGGTGCGTCACGTGGCCAAGAATCGGACCGGTATCCATACCTTTATCAATTCGAAAAGTCGTGGCGCCAGTGATCGAGTCACCGTGCCAAATGCTGTGCTGGACCGGGGCCGCTCCACGCCATTGGGGCAGAAGCGAGAAATGTAAATTGATCCAGCCATGTTCGGGGATATCGAGCATGGTCTCCGGGATCAACTGACCGTAGGCAACTACGGGAATTGCATCGGGTTGAAGCGCTCGCAAGACAGAGTCAATTTCACGAACGGATGCAGGATGCAATACATCAACTCCTTGACTCAGAGCGAGTTCGTGTACAGGACTGCGCCGCATGTCACGTCCCCTGCCTGATTTTGCGGGTGGCTGGGTGATCACAGCCATAACTTCATGATGTGATGAAATCAGGGAGTTCAATGATGGCAGTGCGGCTTCCGGTGTTCCAGCAAAAACTAATTTCAACTTACATCCACTTTTGTGAAATTGTGTGTGGGCTCGTTTTGACAACTAGGTCGTCACCGAACCATTCACTCGCTCGAATTTCTTTCATGGCCTCTTTGCGCTCTTCACTTCCAAGCCTGTCGATGAAAATAATTCCATCGAGGTGATCCGTTTCATGCTGCACACACCTAGCCATGAGATCTGAGCCCACCAGTTCAACGGGCTCCCCATACATATTGAAACCCTTGGCAACCACGCTTCGAGACCGTGGCGTATCAAATGAGAGCCCTGGCAAGGACAGACATCCTTCCTCGCCCAATTCCGTGTCCTCCGAGAGTTTGAGGGTTGGGTTCACTAGATGCCCGAGTTCCTCGTCCACCCAGTAAGTGAAAACGCGGAGTGAGACCCCCAACTGGGGTGCGGCGAGACCAACTCCTGGAGCGTCCTCCATGGTGTCAATGAGATCGGCGACCAATTTATGCAATTCCTTATCAAAGTCAACGACTTCGGCGGCGGGGGTCCGCAACACTGGATCGCCAAAGATTCTGATTGGTTGAATTGCCATGTTCTCAGTCTAGGACATGGCCTCAACGGTCAGAAATCACGCGGATCCATGTGGATCCGCACAAATGAATTCTTGGGATCAGCCGAACGAGTGCGCATGATCTGGAATAAGGCCTCTGAAAGTCTATTGCCGTCTGCTCTGCGCACCATGACGAAAACCTTGGAATTCTCGCCATCAATTGGCCCCATAAGTCGAGCCGTAACACTCTCCTGAACCTTTGTGGCGACCTCTAATACGGCTTCACGTTCACCGATAATTAGAGCCACACGAGTTGACGGGGGTAAGTGAGCGTGTGTTCGATCTTGGAGCTCGCGAGCAGCGAACCATGAACTATCCCACCTCGCCACCGCTTGGGATTCCCGTTGCCCAGGATCTCCCGTCACCACAATTGGTGCACCGACCCTCGCCCGGACCGCGGCCGAAAAGGCTCGCCGCACAAGCGACTCACTTGCCGTCAGTGAAATCGAATGGGCAAACATGTCGACAATGACAACCGCCGCAAATCCATTTTCTGCGAACGGCTCTGCACCTAGTGTTGCAACCACAATTCTTGGCTGCAAATCAACATCGGTCACCATGTGTTCCTGTTGCGACCACACAACTGGGGTACCCGCAAATGAGCGACCGAGTTCCTCTGCCGTGCGCTCAGCCCCAATTGCCAGCGCTTTGATGTGTGTTCCGCCACAGGAACAGCGCCAGCCACCTGTGCCGCACCGATAACAGGTCAGTTGCTCCCCACCGAGATTCCTGTTCCCTTGTTGGATCGCGCCGCCGCATGCGCAGATGGCACGCTCACCGCACTCGGTGCACATGAAGGCCGGGATATACCCGCGTCGACCGACAGAAACCAGTATGGGTCCCAGCGGGAGTGATTCCTTTATTGCCTGCCAGGCAAGTTGAGGTATTCGAGATTGATGTGGATCACGTTCGATTGCTGTATCGGTGAGTGTTCGAACGCGAGAACGCAGTGCATCAACTGCTGGTTTACTTGCCGTGATGCTTTCACACCATCCCGATTCACACCATGACTGTGTAGTTACTGAACGAGAGAAACCACCGACAATCAATGAACAGTTGGTCTTGTGGCTGCGTAAAGCAGCGACTTCCCGGGCATCCCAATAGGGAGCATGGGCATCGCTGTAGGCATCATTGAAGTCATCCCACATGATTATTGCTTTGAGGTTTTCTACCGGAGCGAATACAGCTGATCGAGTCCCGATCACAATTCTCGCGCGTCCTGAAAGTACCTCAAGGAAATTCTTGTACCTTTGGCCTTGACCCAAATGAGTTGAAATGATTTCCGCGTTGGGGATCACCCCAACCAAACGTTCAATTGACGGTGCATCGGGTACGAGAAGAATGATCCCGGCCTCTGAGTCGGCTTCCTGCAAAGAGTGGACAAGCTCTGCCATCTCTACCCACCACAAAGATGCTGGTGCGCTGGCCCAGACAGCTCGAGTACATTTCCCGGCCGAAAGTTTTTCCAATAAGGCTTTTCCCTGAGAATAGGTCTCCCACGCGTTTAAATGAGATACGGAAGTGTTGACCTTGGTGTTGGTTTTACGCCTCTCACCTGCTTGTGACTTGTTGGGAACAGCGGCTCTAACGACATCCCAGAACATTCCAACATACCTGTCAGCAACCGCATGGACTAAGTCAAGTGTTTCCTGAGTGAGGGCAGGTCCGATTGCTCGCTCGATTGGAGACAACTTGGTGAATTCCGACTCGGCTATGCGGTCAACAACAATTGCGTCGGCCAATTTTCCGGAAAAGCGCACCCTAACTCGATTTCCGATCCGGCACTGTGCCTCGATGGCTGCTGGAACCAGATAATCAAAATCACGGTCAAGGTGTGAAACAGGAACATTGACACGCACTCGGGCAATGGGGTCTATATCCGCGATTTCAACTTTTTTTTTGGCAACCGAGTTAACCCGTTTGCGCACAATGGCAGGATCAGCCAATAAAAACAACTGATCCTCTTGGTCCATTAGCGCCTATTTGATCACGTGAGAAAAATTCACAATTAGTTCGAGATCGCGGCCGTGAGTGCCTCAGCGCGATCCACTCGCTCCCAGGTGAACAGTCCGTCCTCTGCGGGTCGACCAAAGTGCCCGTATGCAGCCGTAGAGCGGTAAATCGGCCGCAGCAGTTCAAGCTCACGAATTATCGCGGCGGGTCGCAGGTCGAAAACACTCAAGACCGCTTGCTGAATTTGTTCGTCGGGCACAATTCCCGTACCAAAAGTCTCCACAAAAACGCCAACCGGGTGCGCTTTGCCAATTGCATAGGCAACCTGTACTTCGCAACGGGCTGCCAAGCCCGCAGAAACAACATTTTTGGCCACCCAACGCATTGCGTAAGCGGCCGAACGATCGACCTTTGAGGGATCCTTACCCGAGAAGGCGCCACCACCGTGTCGTGCCATGCCGCCATACGTATCGACGATTATTTTGCGTCCCGTAAGCCCAGCATCACCCATGGGTCCACCAACAACGAAATTGCCCGTTGGATTGACCAGGAGGCGAACATTTGATGAGTCCAAATCGATTTTCGCCAAAATGGGATCTACAACAAATTTTTTGATTTCTGGAGATAGTTGACCGTCAAGATCAATACCTTCGGCGTGTTGACTGCTCACGACGATTGTTTCAATGTGCAGAGGTTGATCATTTTCGTCGTACGCGATGGTGACCTGGGTCTTTCCATCGGGGCGTAGGTAAGGCATCTCTCCCGACTTCCGAACAGCCGAGAGCTGTTGGGCCAGTTTGTGAGCCAACGATATGGGAAGCGGCATGAGCTCAGGAGTGTCCGTGCACGCGTACCCGAACATCAAGCCCTGATCTCCAGCGCCCTGACGATCCAACGGGTCAACGCTGCCACCCTCGCGCTCCTCAATTGCGTCATTGACACCCTGTGAGATATCGGGTGACTGTTGACCGATCGAGACTGATATTCCGCATGAACCGCCATCAAAACCCTTTTCGGAGCTGTCGTATCCGATTTCCAGAACAGTGTCTCGGACAAGGCCCATCACGTCAGCAAAGCCTTCAGTTGTCACCTCACCCGCAACGTGGACTTGGCCGGTCGTCAGCATGGTCTCAACCGCTACTCGGCTGGCTGGATCCTGTCGCAGCAAATCATCGAGGATGGCATCACTGATTTGATCAGCCATCTTGTCCGGATGACCTTCGGTGACCGACTCAGAGGTAAATAAACGATGAGCCACGTGACTCCCCTTCTTCGCTCGTCAAGAAATGTATGTGAGTGGTTGAAACGCCTAGTTTTTGATTTTGCGGGCACTGGAGTCTAACGGCCGGAGTAGTTCAGCTAGCCGATGAACCACGGCGTGGGCGACATTTAGTTTTGACCCCTGGATTGGACCTGTAGTGCCGCGTGCGTCAACGATTAAGACTTCTGTGGTGTCTGAGCCGAATATTTGGCCATCGCTGACGTTATTAACAATAATTGCATCTGCGCCTTTGGCGGTGAGTTTGCCCAAAGCGAGTGAGGCCAACTCCTGCGGGATTTCCGTCGTCTCGGCCGCAAATCCAATAATAATTGGTGCTGATCCGGCCCCTCTTTGTGCGCAGATATCGGCCAGAATGTCAGTGGTTTTCTCAAGTTCAAGGCTTTGGAGTCCATGTGCCTTTTTTATCTTGGTAACAGATTGCGCAAGTGGCCGAAAATCGGCTACGGCTGCGGCCATGATGACGCAATCTGGCTGCTCGGCCATAAGGTCGACAAGGACCTTGTGCATCCTTTCGCCGCTGAGAGCGGGAATCACTTCAACACCCGCGGGTGGATCAATATCCATGTGTCCGGCCACAAGAGTTACGCGGGCTCCAGCAGCGATTGCGGCTCTTGCCAAGGCAACACCCTGTTTGCCACTACTGCGATTTCCAATGAAGCGAACGGGATCCCAATCCTCTTGGGTTCCTCCGGCACTAATCACGACGTGTCGACCTAGGAGGGCTCCTGTATTGGCATTGAGTTGCGCTTCCACAGCGTCAAAAATCTGTTTCGGGTCAGGAAGCCGACCGCTTCCGCTGTCCGATCCCGTTAAGCGGCCGCTGTTTGGATCTAAAACGATGTAACCGCGTTTGCGCAATGTCGCCACATTTGACCTTGTTGCCGGGTGCTCCCACATTTGCGTGTGCATTGCTGGGGCCAAAACCACAGGAGCGGTCGCGGTCAGAAGGATGTTGGACAGCAGATCACTTGCAATTCCATGGGTTGAACGTGCCATAAAATCGGCAGTCGCCGGTGCGATCACGATAATGTCTGCGGACAATCCTTGGGCTACGTGAGTTACGTTCCCGCCACCATCCCACAGACTGATATCGACTGGGTTTCCCGAGAGCGCCTCGAAGGTTGGTAAACCCACAAAACGCAGAGCATTCTGGGTCGGTACGACGTTGACGTCGTAGTCTGCTTGAGTAAGCAGTCGCAAAAGTTCAACGGATTTGTATGCGGCTATTCCACCGCATACGCCTAGGATTACCCGAGGCAAGTTAGTCCTTCTCAACCTCGACGCTTGCAGCCGTGAGACCGTTATCGGTGCCACCGGATGCAATCTGTGATTCTGGGAATATGCGCGCCGAGGTCAAAAGACCCGCATCAATTTCACGCAGTGAAATCGAAAGTGGCTTCTCTTGAGCGTGCGTCTCTACAAGTGGCCCAATGTATTCGAGTAGTCCTTCGCCCAATTGGGCGTAGTAAGCGTTGATTTGACGAGCGCGCTTAGCGGCGTAGCTAACCAAAGAGTACTTCGAATCCGTCTTGGTCAGGAGGTCGTCAATGGAGGGATGGGTAATGCCTTCAGGGCGTGCGTTCATGAATCCTCATTCCGGGGGTCAGAACATAACTCTAGCAAGGCAGTAGCGGTGAGGCCGACATCGGCGTTCACCAGGACATGATCGAACTCTAAGCTTGCCGACATTTCTTCGTGGGCGATCTCCAAACGGGCTGCAAGAGCCGCCTCGTCTTCGGTCCCCCTACCCCGCAATCGGGCATCCAATTCGGCAACACTAGGAGGGGCTATGAACACCAAAGTGGCATCCGGTGCCTGCTCTCGAACTTGACGGGCACCCTGAACTTCAATCTCCAAAATAACCGGAACGCCCGCTTCTCGGCTGGCCTGAACGGGCTCACGGGGTGTTCCATATCGATTACCAGCGTACTGAGCCCACTCAAGCATGTGCCCTGACTCAACCATCTGAGAAAATTGTGCGTCTGAGACGAATGAGTAGGAAGCCCCGTTTACCTCCCCTGCACGGGGTGCCCGAGTTGTGACAGAAACCGAAAGCCAGAGTAGCGGGTTCAGCTCAAGTGCTCGGGCCACAACGGTGCTTTTGCCTACGCCTGATGGACCAGAAACAACGATCAATGGAGCAATTTTATGGGTTACCTCGGTTGATTTGTTCATGGTCGGGCAATCTCTTGAGCAATTGCGAGCGCCGCAGAATTAATATTCACAGCGCCGGTTATGGGACGACCGATTACAAGCAGGTCAGCACCGGCACCTAGTGCTTGGACCGGAGTCATCACCCTCTTTTGGTCGTCAGCGGATGCCCCAGCAGGACGTACTCCCGGGGTGATTAACACAACATCACCACCAACTTCGGAGCGAACCCGGCCAACTTCATGCGGTGAACAGACAATTGCCCGCGCTCCGGCTTCCACAGCCGATGCGGCCTGGCGCACAACCGTGTCCTGTGCCGGAGTGCAGATTCCGACTTCGCGCAGGGCCTGGTCATCAAGACTCGTTAAAACCGTAACAGCGGTTACGAAAGTTTCGGGAAGTGCCGCACATGCGGCTCGGACCATTTCCGGTCCCCCTGATGCGTGCACCGTGAGGTACTTTGGCGAGTATCGGGCTAATGCCGCGGCGGCTCCAGCCACAGTATTAGGGATGTCGTGTAATTTCACATCAAGAAATAACTCACATCCACTTTCGCGTACCAGGTGAATCGCATCTTCTCCATGTCGGTAAAAAGTTTCTAATCCAATTTTGAGGGTAGAGGCGATATCTCGAGTTTGTTCAACCCACTCGCGCAAGACATCAATCTCTCGTGAATCAAGGGCGATTGCAATTGGAGCGATTCCCATTCAAAGCCTTCCTTCATGAACCAACTATTCGGAGATAAAGTCCCAATTTTCATCCGTGGGATCTACGTCATCAGTCCTAGCATCAATTGGCAGCGTGTATTCAACCTCTCGGTGCGCATAGGACACTGCTTGTGAGAATTTTGCAAAACCGCGACTGCGCAATTCATGCTCCAATTCATTCTGAATGCGCATTGGTGCCGATGGGTCATTAAAAATCGACGTACCGACAGAAACAGCATTCGCACCGGCAAGCACCATCTCGAGTGCATCGTGTCCCGTGCGAACCCCTCCCATTCCGATAATAGGTAGATCAGGGAGTGCATTTCGGATTTGCCAAATACACCGAACCGCAACGGGTCTAATTGCGGGCCCGGATAAGCCGCCGGTAACCCCCGCTAGAGCGGGTCGCATTGAATTTGTGTTGATCACCATTCCCAACAACGTGTTTATTACTGAGACGCCCGTTGCCCCCGCTTGCGCCACTGAGACAGCTATCTCAACAATGTCAGTTACATCGGGTGAGAGCTTCGCAAAAATCGGGATCCTGTTATCACTATTTCGTCGAACAGTTTGAATCACATTTGCTGCAGTATCAGCTCGGCAAGCAAAAACTTGGCCACGGTCTTCGACATTGGGGCAGGAAATATTCACTTCAATTGCGTCAAAGCCACCAGCCACCCGAAGTTTCGCTGCCACCTTGCCAAATTCCTCGGCACTACCCCCAGCAATAGAAACAATCGTTCGAGCTCCCCTTTGTTGCAGCCAAACCAGATCATTTTCAATAAAACTTTCCACTCCCGGGCCTTGCAAACCAATTGAATTCAGCATTCCGCTGGGTGTTTCTGCCATGCGAGGAGTCGCCCGACCCGAGCGCGGGGCCAACATGATGCTCTTGGTAACAATTCCACCAATTTCAGTGATGTCGAAGTAGTTGTCCAGTTCACGCCCAGCCGCAGCACAACCTGATGCCGTCAAAATTGGCGAGATTAATTCCAATGAACCCACGCTGGTCGAAAAATCAAATGTGAGATCACCCGAAGTCGCTGGGGACTTTCCGGTGACAATGACCGAACCTGTCATGGGCGGACTACCTCTTTACCGAGAGTGCCATCGGGAATAGTGCCAATCTCAGACCACCGCACACGATCACCTCGAAAGACAGGACCTTCGACACATGAACGTAGCATTCGAGTTACACCGTCGTCGCCAATGACGGGAAGTACGCATGTCATACAGACGCCTATTCCACATGCCATCGACTCTTCCACTGAACACTGGCTAAAGACTTTGCGGGCCGTCGAAACCTCGGCAACACTGGCCAACATGGGCATCGGGCCACATGCGTAAACGACATCGACTGGCGAGGATTCCAAGACATTTGCCAAAGCGTCTGTGACCCGACCGGGTATTCCGGCAGTGCCATCGTCCGTGGTCAGTGTGAGTGAAGTCGATACTCGCTTCAGGTCAAGTTCGCCGTACAATTTTTTTTCTGTTGAAGCCCCAATAATTGTGTCAACCCGGCAACCTCGATCGCGCAAACTTTCCGCCAACATGATCAAAGGCGCCGAGCCGTAACCGCCGCCAACGAGAACGCAGGTGACCGCTTTCGTGGGCAACGTGAATGGCTTTCCTAATGGTCCCACCAAACTCAGGGGATCATGGCGACGCAATTTGGTCAGCCATTGTGTCCCTTTCCCAACAGGAGACACGACGAAATCTAATGTGCCGCCGTACATGCCACGGGATTGCACCCGCTGGATGGCAAATGATCTGCGAAGAATCATGGAACTCTCTTCGCCACCCATACCCACGGTGACGAACTGGCCCGGCTGTGTTCGCTCTGCTATTCCAGGGGCGGTAACCGACATCACAAAATATTTACCGGTGCGTTGGACGTCAAGCACTTCGCCCCTAACTTGGATTGCCCCGGAATTCATGGACGCCACGCTACACGCCGTCCCAATTCACACCCCGTGCATGCTCTTGGATCGACTTCACAGCAGGCTGGTCATGAAGAAGTGAGTCGATTCCCTGAACCGCGGCTGCTAGACCTTGCACCGTTGTAATGCAGGGAACTCCACGCAAGACTGCGGCCGTTCGAATTTCATATCCATCTTTTCTCGGGCCAACGCCATAGGGAGTGTTAATAATGAGATCGATTTCACCATTATTGATGGCATCAACGGATGTTGGTTCCCCTTCCGCACCGGTCCCTTCGAATTGCTTTCTAATGACCCGAGCAGGGATGCCATTGCGCTGCAAGATATCAGCCGTTCCTTCAGTAGCCACGATGTCAAACCCGAGGTCAGAAAGTCGTTTAATCGGGAATATCGCTGCACGTTTGTCGCGATTGGCAAGGGACACAAAGGCTGTTCCTTGGGTAGGAAGTCCACCAGAGAAAGCCGCAACCTGAGACTTTGCAAATGCGACACCGAATGTCGCATCGATTCCCATTACCTCACCTGTTGATTTCATTTCAGGACCAAGGACAGTGTCTACTCCATGGAATCGACCGAATGGGAGGACGGCTTCCTTCACCGAGACCGGGCTGCCCTGCGGTAATTGGCCTCCGTCTCCCATTTTGGGAAGCAACCCAATCGCACGAAGTGATGCAATGCTCTCACCCGCCATGATTCGGGCGGCCGCTTTCGCAATCGGCACCCCCGTGGCCTTTGAAACAAAAGGAACTGTCCGAGAGGCACGTGGATTTGCTTCCAAAATGTAGAGGACATCCGATGCCAGTGCGAATTGAATGTTGATCAGCCCTAAAACACCAACTCCAGCGGCAATTGCATGGGTCGACTTTCGGATGCGATCGATTTCCTCTCGCCCCAATGTGATGGGTGGAAGGGCACAAGCCGAGTCACCGGAATGGATACCGGCCTCTTCAATGTGCTCCATGACACCCGCAAGGTACAAATCCGTTCCATCAAAGAGTGCATCTACATCGATTTCTACCGCATCATCGAGGAATCGATCCACCAGAACCGGATGTTCCGGATTAATTTGAGTGGCTGCCTCTAAATATTCTTTGAGCCTTTCCTCCTCGTAGACAATCTCCATCCCGCGACCACCGAGCACGTAACTGGGACGAACCAATACCGGGTAGCCAATTCGATCCGCAATCTCTCTAGCTTGCTCAAACGATCGAGCGGTTCCATGGGCTGGTGCAGGAACTTTCGCCTCCGTTAAAACTTGGGAAAATTTTTCTCGGTCTTCTGCTAAGTGAATCGCGGCGGGTTGAGTACCGATAATAGGAACACCTGAATCGGCGAGCGGCTGAGCCAGCCCCAGTGGTGTTTGTCCACCCAGCTGCACTATTACACCCACAAGTTCCCCTGCTGCACTCTCTGCGTCAATGACTGCCATGACGTCTTCGAATGTCAATGGTTCAAAATAAAGTCGGTCAGAGGTGTCGTAATCCGTCGATACCGTCTCAGGGTTGCAGTTGATCATGATCGTTTCAAATCCGGCTTCACTCAATGTCATTGCCGCATGAACACATGAATAATCGAATTCAATTCCTTGACCAATACGGTTTGGCCCCGACCCAAGGATAATTATTTTGCGACGTTCGGATGGGATAACTTCGGTTTCACGGTCATATGACGAGTAGTGATAAGGAGTCTTAGCAGCGAACTCGGCCGCACACGTATCAACCGTTTTAAAAACAGGGATAACTCCCAAATGTTTACGAATCTCCCGGATCGCAGATTCGCCTACGCCTCGTAAGTGCGCTATCTGTACGTCGCTGAATCCAAGTGACTTGGCCTCAAAAAGAAGCGGGGCGTCCAATTCATGACTCTCACGAAGCTGATCTGCCATCTCATTGATCCGCTCGATTTGATCCAGAAACCACGGATCAATATTGGTGGCCTCATGTATCTGAGCGTTCGTAGCGCCCAACCACAGTGCTCGTTGTGCAAGGGTGAGCCTTCCGTCGTGTGGACGCTTCATTTCTTCAATCAATTCGGGGATTTCTCCAGGGTTTCGTGGCAGATCCCATCCAAAGATTGCCGACTTTTGTTCGGTCGAACGCAGTGCCTTTTGGAGTGCCTCAGGAAAATTGCGGCCGATAGCCATTGCTTCGCCGACACTTTTCATGGTGGTTGTCAAAGTCGTATCGGCACCGGGAAATTTCTCGAACGCAAATCGTGGAACTTTAACGACAATGTAATCAAGCGTTGGCTCAAATGATGCTGGCGTCTCAGCAGTGATGTCGTTTTGAATTTCATCGAGTGAATAGCCGATTGCCAAACGGGCCGCTATTTTTGCAATGGGAAATCCAGTTGCTTTGGAAGCCAGCGCCGAAGACCTCGAGACACGAGGATTCATTTCGATAACGATCAGCCGACCATCGTCAGGGTTAATGGCGAACTGAATGTTGCACCCGCCGGTTTCCACCCCCACTGCCCGAATAATGTCAATTCCCACATCCCTTAATTTTTGGAATTCTCGGTCAGTCAGTGTCAGAGCTGGTGCCACCGTGATGGAATCGCCCGTGTGGACGCCCATGGGATCTACGTTTTCAATTGAACAAACCACAACTACGTTGTCATTTTTATCGCGCATTAATTCAAGTTCGTATTCCTTCCACCCAATGATGGACTCCTCTAGCAAGACTTCTGAGGTCGGACTGGCTTCGAGTCCAAGCCCCGCAATTCGAATGAGATCCTCCTGGTCATAGGCGATTCCCGAACCAGCCCCTCCCATGGTGAATGAAGGGCGAACCACAACCGGATAACCAAGTTCAACTGCACCCGCAAGCACGTCCTCCATAGAGTGACAAATGTATGAACGGGCACTCTCAGCACCGATCTCCTGAACAATCTTGCGAAACTTTTCTCGGTTCTCCCCCCTTTCGATCGCTTCAATGTCGGCGCCAATCAACTCAACGTTGTACTTTTTCAGAATCCCTGCTTTATCCAAGGCAATTGCAGCATTAAGGGCTGTTTGCCCGCCCAGTGTTGGCAGCAGCGCGTCCGGACGTTCTTTAGCGATGACCAATTCTAAGTATTGTGTGGTTATCGGTTCTATATAAGTGGCGTCTGCAAATTCTGGGTCGGTCATGATGGTTGCAGGATTTGAGTTAACCAAAATCACGCGAATACCCTCTGCGCGCAACACGCGACATGCCTGCGTTCCCGAGTAGTCAAACTCACACGCCTGCCCAATCACAATTGGGCCAGACCCAATCACCATGACTGACTTAATATCATCGCGCTTAGGCATGTGCACCCATCTTTTCTAGAAATCGGTCGAAGAGGTAGTCGGAATCGTGCGGGCCTGCGGCGGCCTCCGGGTGATACTGAACACTGAACGCATTTTGATCAAGCAATTCGATGCCCTCCACGACATTGTCATTGAGACAGATGTGTGAAATGCGGGCGCGGCCAAATGCAGTATCAAACTCCAATGATTCTGGCGCCCGTACTGCAAATCCGTGGTTATGTGCCGTGATCTCCACTTTTCCCGTAGTGAGATCCTTGACGGGCTGATTAATTCCTCGATGGCCATATTGCATCTTGTAAGTCTCTAATCCAAGCGCTCTACCTAAAATTTGATTACCGAAGCAAATTCCAAATAGTGGCATTTTGGCTTCAAGTGCTTGCTGCACTATGGCGATTGCGCCCACCGCCGTTGCGGGATCTCCTGGTCCGTTTGAGAGAAAAACGCCATCAGGCTTTAATTCCTGGATTTCTTCCCATGACGTATTTGCTTTAACAACATGAACCTCTATCCCTCGTTCCGACATCCGTTGGGGAGTCATCGATTTGATTCCCAAATCGAGTGCGACGCACGTGGCTCGTTTCTCTCCCAGGGCAGGAATAACGTAATTTTCCGGAGTTGTGACCTGCTCTGTAAAACTAGCCCCCAGCATGACCGGTGAATGATTAACGGCTTCGATCAACTCGGCAAGGTTCTCACCCTTGGAATGTGAAAAAATACCCATGCGCATTGCACCGCGATCGCGTAAGTGGCGGGTTAGGGCCCGGGTGTCAACACCTTCAATTCCAACAATCCCATTGGTTTCGAGTTCATCTGCCAGAGTGCCGCTCGCCCGCCAATTAGATACAACACGGGATAACTCGCGAACGACAAAACCTGAAGGCCACATTCTGCGGGATTCACCGTCTTCCTGGTTGACACCCGTATTACCAATGTGCGGTGCGGTCATGACCACAATTTGGCCACAGTAAGAAGGATCGGTGAGAGTTTCCTGGTAACCGGTCATCCCGGTTGAAAAGACCGCCTCACCAAAAGCTTTGCCACTTGCTCCGAATCCCTTGCCTACTAATGAGTATCCATCTTCGAGGACCAAGATTGATGGAATCACGCTCTTCATTCTGCACTCATCTCACTTTCGAGTAGACCCATCAATTGTTGGTGGCCCTTTGCGGTGTCTGCCCGCACTCCTGTTGCCATTCGATAGTCACCTAAATTCCAGACAAAAATTATGACACTGTCCTTAGCTCTCACACTTCCCGCAACTCCGGAACCTAGTGCCACCTCTACCAAGTCCGACCGAGGAATGTACACATCTGATGCGCCACCGCGTTCAATCAAAATCCCATGCAAATCCCAGCTCACCCGCGCCCGAGAGCGGGTTCCCAGATCATGGATGAGTACTTTTGACAGCCATTGACCGTGCAGCGATGTTCCCAAAAAAAGTGCTTCAATTCCCTCACTTGGGTCAAAATCAAGTGGTGCTTGAGTCAATGGAGCAGGTAAATCAGATATGCCGAGTCGATCGCCACTCCGCATTTTCCGCCAGCTACGCAGCATGAGCAACAGCACACCAATAATTATCAGTACCATCATGGCAACTAAAGCGAGTCGTAATGGCCACTGCGTTACTTCCATCGACGACTCATCCATTTAGCTCACCGCCACGCACTTGATGGACTCCCTTGAAAAAGACGTCGGTCACGCTCACGGGAAGTGTCATGCCGGCATAGGGTGTATTGCCGGAGAGCGATGCAAGTTGTGTAGGAATGACCTCACGAGTTTTCTGGGGATCGACAAAAACAATATGTGCTGGTTCACCAACAGCAAGTGGGCGTCCGTGATTCACAGCTCGTCCAATCTTCGCAGGTGCACTCGACATGCGATCGCTCAAAGTACGCCAACTCCAATCTGGGATCCCTGCCATGGCCACTGCGACCACGCCCAACGCTGTTTCAAGGCCTAACATTCCAAATGCGGCACTGTCCCACTCACAATCCTTGGACTCATGGGGATGGGGGGCGTGATCCGTTGCCACAATATCTATCGTTCCGTCAGCTAACGCCTCTCGCAACGCCAGGGTATCCGCGCGCGAACGCAGCGGTGGGTTCACTTTATAGATCGGATCGAAACTTGAAACCAAATCCTCCGTGAGTAACAAATGGTGTGGGGTGACTTCAGCGCTCACTCGAACACCCATTTCCTTCGCCCAGCGGATAATTGCGACGCTTCCAGCGGTCGAAACGTGACATATGTGCAGCCGCGAATCAACATGTAGAGCAAGGAGCACGTCACGAGCAATGATTGCTTCTTCAGCCACTGCCGGCCAACCGGTCAAACCTAAGATCCCCGAAAGTTCACCCTCATTCATTTGGGCACCTTGCGTCAGGCGCGGATCTTGAGCATGCTGGGCGATCACTCCATCGAATGCTTTCACATACTCCAAAGCGCGCCGCATCAGAAGTGGATCCGACACACAATTTCCATCGTCACTAAATACGGTTACCTTGGCAGCAGAGGCCGCCATCGCTCCTAACTCAGCTAGTGCTTCTCCTTTAAGCCCCACACTGACAGCACCAATGGGAAAAACGTCAACGAGACCGCTCTCCCGGCCGATTCTCCATACTTGTTCAACGACGCCCGCGGTGTCAGCCACGGGGGTCGTATTTGCCATGGCAAACACTGCGGAAAATCCACCCAGTGTCGCTGCGCGCGACCCTGATGCAATCGTCTCAGCATCCTCGCGTCCTGGTTCGCGCAGATGCGTGTGCAGGTCAACCAGAGAAGGAAGGCTAATCAAGCCACTTCCTTGGATCACAGGTAGGTTTCCGGGCTCCAAGTCACTACCAAGTTCGGTAATAATCCCGTTAGTTATTCGAATATCGCAGACTTGCTCACCATAAGGCCGGGAACCAACAATGAGATGCGAATTAAGCAACATTGACTTCTCCTCCGATCAGTAGATACATAGCTGCCATTCGCACCTTCAGTCCGTTGGAAACTTGATCGGTAATCACACTTCGAGAGCCGTCAGCAACTTCAGCAGTGATCTCGACACCACGATTCATGGGTCCAGGATGCATGACTATCGCGTGGTCAGGCAAGGATGATGCCCGAGCACGATTGAGTCCAAATACTCGACTGTACTCAAGCTCACTCGGGAAAAAAGTGCCGTTCATCCGCTCCTGTTGCACGCGCAGCATCATGATCGCATCCAGTTCGGGCAAAGTGGCATCAAGTGAATAACTCACAGTGCAAGGCCAACTTTCAATTTTGACGGGCAATAAAGTCGGCGGGCCGATAACTACCACTTTGGCTCCCAGTCCAGATAAAAGAAAGATATTTGAACGGGCAACTCGTGAGTGCAATACATCACCCACAATCCCAATTGTTAATCCATCAAAATCCACGGCATCGGGTCGCAAGTGCGCCCGAATCGTCAGTGCATCGGCTAGTGCTTGAGTTGGATGTTCATGTTTTCCATCGCCTGCGTTGATCACACTTGACTCCAGCCAACCGGCATGCGCCAACCTGTGGGCCGCGCCCGGTGAGGGATGCCGAACAATGATCATGTCTGCGCCCATTGCCTTCAGAGTCAAAGCGGTGTCTTTGAGACTCTCACCTTTTGAAACACTCGATCCCTTCGCCGAGAATGTCACTACATCGGCCGACAATCTTTTTGCAGCTCGTTCAAATGAAAGCCGAGTTCGAGTTGAATCTTCGTAGAAAAGATTCACAACGGTTCGCCCTCGCAAAGTAGGCAATAATTTACTACCCCCGTTGGTTACGCGATCAAGTTCGCGAGCTGTATCAAGAATATGCAATGTGTCGCTGTGACTGAGATCCTGAACAGAGATGAGGTGCTTCACGCTGT
>Ga0129324_10000637_pt1 | contig 24746 bp, 26 predicted proteins | sample CPBDNA_7_FD_96879 | JGI IMG/M metagenome (GOLD analysis project Ga0129324, IMG submission 96879) | Freshwater to marine salinity gradient microbial communities from Chesapeake Bay, USA - CPBay_Spr_15_0.2_DNA | ecosystem: Environmental > Aquatic > Marine > Coastal | place: USA: Chesapeake Bay... | reverse complement strand
CCTATAGAGCCGTGGTAGACCACCACGTTGATAGGCTGGATGTGGAAGCGCAGTAATGCGTGTAGCTGACCAGTACTAATAGCTCAATTGGCTTGATTTATGCACTGAAAAAAATTTTTAAAAGAATTGATATTATTTATTTCTTGTTTCTTAAGAAGGCAATTAAAGTTTCCAATAATGAGTTCAAATAAAATTATTGCGATTATACCTGCAAGAGCAGGCTCAAAATCTATAAAAGATAAAAACATAATCAAACTTGGAGGGAAACCCCTTATAGCTTGGTCAATAGAATCATGTTTTAAGTCTAAACTTATATCAAAAGTTTATATATCTACAGACTCAAATAAGTATGCGAAAATAGCCAAACAATTTGGTCCTGTGGAAATTTTATTAAGACCAAAGAAAATAAGTGGTGATTTTTCGACTGATTATCAAATGATAAAACATGCAATAGAAAATATAGATTATGATTATGATTATATTGCGCACATAAGACCAACTACCCCTTTAAGGAAAATTAGTGATTTAAACAATGCGATTAAATCTTTTATCAATTCAAAGTTTACCTCTTTAAGATCCGTTCATGAAATGTCAGAAACTTCATATAAATCTGTTGAGATAAATAATGGAACTTTAAGATCATTAAAAAATTTTAATTTTACAATTGATGAGCTTAATGCGCCAAGACAAAAATTTAATAAAACTTATAATCCAAATGGTTTAATAGATATTTACAAAAAAAGTTTTATTATTAAAAACAAACTACTGTTTGGAAATAAAGTTAAAGCTTTTAAAACTTCTTACTCTCATGAAATTGATAACAAAGACGATTTAAATTACATGGAATTTCTATGCAAAAAAAAAATATAAATACAAAAAATATAACTATTACTACATCTATACCAGCTCCTGGTACGAAACAATTAATGAATAAACTAAACAAAGTAGAGTCTAGATCAATGCATGGACAGCTTCCAATTGCATGGTCAAAAGCTAAAAATTTTAGTATCTATGATATTGCTGGTAATAAATTTATAGATTTTACTTCAACTATATTTGTTGCAAATGTTGGTCATTCAAATGATAGAGTTAAAAAATATATCAATCGATCACTTAAATCCAATTTTATTCATAGTTATGCTTACATTAATAAAATTAGAGCAGAATATATTGATAAATTGGTTAAGTTTTGTGGAAAAGGTTTTCAAAAGGCTTTTTTGATGTCAGCTGGAACAGAGGCAACAGAGGCTGCATTTAAACTAATGAGAATGTATGGCCAAAAAAAAAAGAAAAGAAAATTAGGAATTGTTTGTTTTGATGGAAATTGGCATGGCAGGACAATGGCAGCACAAATGATGAGTGGAAACATCAACCAAAAAAAATGGATAGGTTTTCATGACAAAGATATACATCATATTCCATTTCCTTATCCTTGGTTAATAAAAAATGGCAATGAAGAAGAATTTTTAAACTTATCTATTAGGAATTTAAAAAAAAAATTAGATTTAAATAAAGATGTTTGCGGTTTTATGCTTGAAACATTTCAAGGATGGGGGGCATTATTTTATCCTAAAAAATATGTAAAACTTTTAAGTAAGATTTGTAAGCAAAATGAAATTCTATTAACATTTGATGAAATGCAATCTGGTTTTGGAAGAACAGGAAAAAATTTTGGTTTTCAGCACTATGGCATTATACCTGATTTAATCTGTTGTGGAAAAGGAATGGGAGGTGGCGTTGCTTTATCAGGGGTTGTTGGTAAAAAAAATATCATGGATTTGCCAGAAGTGGGAAACATGAGTAGCACTAATTCGGCTAATCCTTTAGCTTGTAGTGCAGGACTTGCAGTTTTAGAGGAAATACAAGATAAAAAATTAACTGATAAGGCAAAAATCAACGGTCAATTGATGCACAAAAAACTGTTAGCTATTAAAAAAAAGCACCCTAATTTATTTAATATTTATGGCAAAGGACTTATCGCAGCAATCATTTTTAACAAAAGTCAAAAAAATATTAACAAAAAATTAAAATTACTTGTAGAAAAATGTATGAAGGATGGATTATTATTAGTTTACACAGGTAGAGAGTCAGTTAAAATTGGACCACCACTAACCATAACTAAAAGCGCCATCATAGAAGGCACTCAAATTATAGAAAAAAATATTAATTTAATTTTTAATAAATGATTAAAATTAGACATACTGGTTTAGTGACAAATGATCTTAAAAAATCATTAATTTTTTGGACAAAATATCTAAAATTTAAAATTAAAAAAGAGATGGATGAAAGTGGCAATCTAATAGATAAAATAATGTTGTATCAAGACGTTAAAGTTCGAACTTATAAACTTGTGGATAATAATAACATGTTATTAGAATTACTTTATTTTAAAAATTCACCTAAAATTAAAACTAATAAGATCAAGCCATATACAAATGGATTTACGCACATATCTATAACTGTAAAAAATTTAAATAATTTATATAAATTTTTAAAAAAAAAAAAAATTAAATTTAATTCAAAACCCCAAATATCATTAGATGGCAATGTTCTTATGACTTACTGTAGAACACCCGAGGGTGGATTTTTAGAGCTAGTCCAGGAATTAAAAAAATGAATTTTTATTACGGTGTTATGCAAGGAAGGCTATCAAAAAAGATAGGAAATAAAATACAAGCATTTCCAGAAAAATACTGGAGAACAGAATTTTTTAAAGCAAAGGCCTTAGGGTTAAAATCAATAGAATGGACGCTTGATTACAAAAATCTTGAAAAAAACCCGATTTTAAATAAAAGAGGACAATCCCAAATAAAACAACTATCTAAAAAAAATTTGATAAAAATAAATTCTATTACTGGAGATTGTTTTATGCAAAAACCATTTTGGAAAAAAAAAAATAATCAAAAACTTTTAAATGATTTAATCAGAATTATTTCTAGCTGTAAAATACTTGGGATAAAATACATAGTTGTTCCTTTAGTAGATAAAGGATCAATTACTAATAAACATGATGAAAGTAATTTATTAAAATCATGCAAGCACGTTTTAAAGTATTTAAGAGACTCTAAAGTAAAATTAATTTTTGAATCAGATTTTACCCCTCAAAGATTAAAAAAATTTATAAACAAATTTGACAAAAGATACTTTGGAATAAACTATGATGCAGGTAATAGTGCTGGACTAAACTATAAAATTGATGATGAGTTTAGACTTTATGGTAAGTATATTTGCAATGTTCATATTAAAGATAGGATAAAATATGGTAAAACTGTTAGATTAGGCAATGGTAACGCAAATTTTTTAAAGTTGTTTAAAAATTTAAAAAAAATAAAATATAACCAGCCTTTAATTTTACAAACTGCAAGATCTAAAAATAACAGGCACATAGAAGAAATTAAAATTAATTTAGATTATTTAAAAAAAATTCACAATGTATAAAAAAAAAACTGTATTCATTTCAGCCTCTTCATCTGGAATAGGATATCATCTTGCAAAGGAATATAAATCAATAGGTTATAATGTAATTATAAATGGAAAAAATCTTTCTAAATTGAAAAAAGCATCTGTAAGTTTAGATAAATGTAGTTATTTTTTAAGTGACCTAACTGATAAAAATAAGATTAAAGTTATTATTAAAAAAATAAAAAAGAAATATAAATATATTGACGTTTTAATTTGCAATTTAGGTAGTAGTAATTTCAAAAAGAATAATGATAATTTTGAGCACGCTTTAAAATATAATTTTTTTTCTACAACTAATTTGATTGATTATTCCAAGACTATTTTAAAAAAAAATGTCAGCAAAATTATATGTATTTCATCTATATGTGGTGTAGAATGCATTGAAGGCGCTCCGATGGGTTATTCAATTGCAAAATCAGCTCTAAATTTTTATATAAAATTAATTTCTAAAAAATTAGTAAATAAAAACATTACTATTAATGGAATCGTTCCTGGTAATATAATTTTTGAAGGCTCAACATGGGATTTAAAGATAAAAAAAAATCCGATAAAAACCAAAAAGTATATTAAAGATAATGTTCCAGCAAATAGCTTTGGTACCCCAAAAGATATCTTTGAGGTTTGCAAAATGATTAGTGAAAATAAAAGTAAATTTATAACTGGCTCTTTATTTAAATTAGACGGAGGTCAGACCAAGAGCTTATAATTACATATGGAACAAAAAAACTACCTAGAAACAATATATAGCAAGGGAAATACCCCAATTACAGATTACCCTAAAAAATTAATTATTTACTTAATAAAAAGATTTGAAATAAAAAAAAAACAAAAAGTATTAGAACTTGGTTGTGGCAGAGGTGAATTTTTAAATGAGTTTGTAAATAATGGATTGGAAGGTTATGGAGTTGATATTTCAAATTATTGTAAAGAATTTTTTCCAAATATAAATTTTAAAAAAACAGACATGTCTAATGAAAAATTACCATATGAAGATAATTTTTTCGATATAGTTTATTCAAAATCTGTAATTGAGCATTTTTATTATCCTAACATAATATTTGATGAAGCTTATAGAGTTTTAAAGCCAGGTGGTATGATAATTACCTTAACACCTGAATGGCAATATATTTATAAGTCTTTTTATGAAGATTTTACACACAGAACACCATTTACGAGTGTCTCTTTAAGAGACATTCAGCAAATGAGTGGATTTAAAGATATAAAGGTGGAGAGTTTTAAACAAATTCCAATAATTTTCAAAAATAATTTTTTTAGTAAAATTTTTAATTTTCTTTCATTTTTAACTAGAATTTTAGTGGCAGAAAAATTCAGGATGAAAAATAAGTGGGTAAGATTTTCTAAAGAGATAATGCTTTTGTCTATTTCTAAAAAGTAATTTTTTAGACATTCATTTAAAGTTATAATATTAGTTTTGTTTAATATTTAAGATGCTATTGTAAAGTATACAAAAAAACAAAAATGGAATTATATTCATTAATTACTGGATCTGCTGGATTATTAGGCAAATATCATGCTGAAGCCCTACTACAATTGAACCTAAATATTATTTTGACCGACATAGACCGAAAGGGACTTGATGTCACTTTTAAACATCTTAAAAATTTATATCCAAAAAAAAAGATAATTACATTTTTGCTTGATGTTTCTTCAACTAAGTCAATCGAAAAGACTGTAAATAAACTTAAAATGAAAAATATAATTATCAATAATCTTATTAATAATGCTGCAATCGATGCAAAGATAAAAAAAAAAACCACAAATAAAAATAATAATTTTGAAAATTTTTCTTTAGAAGTTTGGAATAAAGAAATTAAAGTAGGATTAACAGGTGCGATGCTTTGTAGTAAAATAATTGGTAGTGAAATGGTAAAGAATAAAATCAAAGGCAATATTGTTAACATAGCTTCAGACCTTTCTGTGATTGCACCAAATCAAAATATTTATAAATCAAAAAATGTTAACTTTGTTAAGCCTGTTACATATTCAGTAATTAAACATGGCATTGTTGGCCTAACAAAATATCTATCTACATATTGGGCAGAAAAAAATATTAAAGTTAACTCTTTATCTCCTGGATCTGTACTTCATGAACAACCTAAAGAGCTTCAAAATAAGTTAAAAAAATTAATTCCAATGAATAGATTAGCTAAAAAAAATGAATATATGGGAGCAATTAAATTTTTATGCTCTAGTGACTCAAACTACATGACTGGCCAAAATTTAGTGATTGATGGTGGACGATCAATTTGGTAGAAGCATTCGATATGAAAAAATATAGAAAGCCGTTTTTAATAGCTGAGATTGGTATCAACCATAATGGAAGTATTGATATTACCAAAAAATTAATTGATGAAGCAAAAAAATCAAATTTTGATGCAGTAAAATTTCAAAAAAGAGATATTGACCTTGTTTATTCAAAAGAAATATTAGACACGCCAAGAGAAAGTGTATGGGGCACCACAACCCGAGAGCAAAAAATGGGCTTAGAGTTTAATGAAAGTGAATATAATGAGATTGATGAATATTGCAAAAAAAAACAAATAAAATGGTTTGCATCACCTTGGGATATTAATAGTTTAGAATTTTTAGATAAATATAATTTAGATTATCAAAAAGTAGCATCAGCAATGATAGTAGATAAAAAATTATTGAATGAGATGTCACAAAGAAAAATACATACATTTATATCAACTGGAATGTCTACAAAAAATGAAATAGATGATGCTGTTCAGATTTTTAATAATAATAACTGTAGTTTTGAGCTTATGCATTGTGTATCCACGTATCCGATGGAGCCGAAAGATGCGAATTTATCAACAATTAATGAATTAAAAAATGTGTATCAGTGCGATGTAGGGTATAGCGGACATGAAAATGGTGTTGTAGTTTCACTTACTGCTCTGATGATGGGTATTTCATCTTTAGAAAGACACATAACATTAGATAGAACAATGTATGGATCTGATCAATCAGCATCTTTAGAGCCTGCGGGGATGATGAATCTTACAAATTCAATTGATAAAATGCTTAGTGCAATTGGTGAACCTAAATTAGGAAATATTTTAGAGGCAGAAGTGTCAATAGCTAAAAAACTAAGAGCTCATATCAAAATAGACCAATGAAACTTGCCAAAACATTTCAAAGAGAACTATCTCAGAATGTAGATACTCATTTGTTACTTACAGATTTGATGCCTGAAATTAATAAGGCAATCAAAATTATACATAAAAAAATAAAACTTGGTGGTAAATTATTATTTTGTGGTAATGGCGGCTCAGCTGCTGATGCTCAACATTTAGCAGCCGAGTATCTTGTCAGGTTAAGACCTAAAGTTAACAGAAGACCTTTTCCAGCAATAAGTCTAGCCCAAGATACATCAACATTGACAGCATGTGGAAATGATTATGACTTTTCTGAGATTTTTTTAAGACCTTTTCAGGCATTAGCAAATAAAAATGATATTTTGATTTGTATTACTACATCAGGAAATTCTCTTAATGTATTAAAAGTTTTAAAATATGCACAATCAAAAAAGATATCCACAATAGGTTTTCTTGGAGCATCAGGTGGTAAATGTAAAAAATTTTGTGATATAAAACTAGTTGTCCCTAGCGATGTAACTGCACGTATTCAGGAGTGCCATATATTTTTAGCACATTTCATACTACAAAGTGCAGAGGATTTATTGATTAAATAGATACTAATCTATTGATATAATTTGAAATTACAAATAAAGATTTTTGAAAATTTTTTGATATTAAGATAGATATAATCACTAGTCACAGGCCAAAATCAGATTTTGAGTATTTTGATAATCAAAAAGTTTAAATGTTTATGATAAAAAAGTTTAAATGTTTATGATAAAATTTTAAATTTAGATTTCTACATTAACTTTATAATTTTTTTTTGCAATTATATTGAGTTTATTAATATTAATCGAACTTTTCTTATGAGGTCTAAGAGCTAAAGAATTGGAATTATCTACTTTTTGTCCTTTTGTGATATTTTTTTTTGCGTAAAGAGATCTTCTATTATTTGTTAGGGTATTCTTTTCAGAATTAAATATTTTTTCTCTAGCTTTTCCAATTGTTAAAAAGGCATTTCTTATACTTTGAACATAATTACCAAAGTCTTTTGGATTTAATGCAACCTTGTGATCAATGAAATCTGAGAAATCATTAGATAAAGTGATATGTTTTTCAAATATTCTTACATCCATACCCAAAGAAACTAATGCAGGTAAATTTGATCTGCAGTGGTCGGATAGACCAACTTGACACTTAAAAAGTTTTTTTAATGTGTTTATTGTTTCAATATTTGCTTCATTAAAACTTGTAGGATAAGAGGCTATACAGTGTAAAAGAGAAAATTTGCTATTTAAAAAATTTTTACCTTTTATCTTGTTAATAAATTGGAGTGTTTTTTTCAACTCATTCATATCAGTCATACCTGTGGATAAAATAATAGGTTTAGTTGATTGAAAAATATTTTTAATAAGTTGAAAATAATTATTATCACCTGAGGCAATTTTTAAGATATCACATATTTTTTTTAAAAAATTAGCACTTTCTAAGTCTAAAGGTGTAGATATAAATTTCATGTTTTTTTTGTGTGTATATTTCTGAAGTTGGTGAAAATCAGAAAAAGACAATTGAAATTTTCTTAATCTTTTATAGCGCTCTGGTTGAGATCTGCTTATATAGTTTTCAATTTTATATGTTTGAAATTTTACTGCATCAGCACCTGCACTTTTAGATTTATCAATTAGCTTGATTGCATTATTTAAATTACCTTCGTGGTTATTTCCAATTTCAGCAATTATAAATGGTTTTGTAAATTTTAAATTCATAAAATTTTAAAGGTTTTTATACCATTTTAGAGTGTCTTTTATATTGTTCTCAAAACTTTTATCTTTAACCAAATAATCTATATGGTTAGTTATTTTTTTGGTTTTAGTAAACTTTACGCTTAAGGGGTGATTAACATTTTTAACTGAAATTTTTTTTTTATGAATTTTTTGAAAAATTTTTATAAGTTGATTAATTGAGTAATTTTGTTTATTTCCAATATTAATTAATTTATTTTTTTTTGGAGATTTTTTGTAACATATATTCTTAATAATCTTACATATATCATCAACAAAAACGTAATTCCTCTCCTGTCTGCCTGATCCATGAATTTTGAAAATATTATTATTAATTACTGATTTACAGATTTGTGCTACTACACTTGACTTATGCAATGAGTATCGCCCGTAAATATTGGAAAGTCTGATAGTTATTATCTTATCTTTTGCCAAACTAGCATTTGAAAATTGTTCAATAATTTTTTTACACCCAGAGTAAATTGAAAAACTTTCTTCATCTAAAGTTGAATATGAAGAAATTAAGATTATCTTTTTAAAATTTTTTTCATTTTTTAAAATATTTATTGTACTAACTAAGTTGTCATATATTGCCTTTTCAGGGTTAACATCACAATCAATTATACCTGACATTGCAACGAAATTTACAACATAGTCAAATTTTTTATTATCAAAAAATTTTTTTAATTTTTTATTATCATTTAAATTAATTTTTGAAAAATTTTTTATCTTTTTATAAGAACTTTTTTTTCTATCTATTGCATAATAGCTTTCATTATTTTTTTCAAGTAATGACAAAAAATTAGTACCAATAAAACCAGATGAGCCAGTAATTAAAAATTTTTTATACATTTTTAGGCAAAAGTATAATTTTTAATAATGTTAAATATTTTTTTAAAACATTTTTAGACATAGATTTGTGATGTTGTCTATAGTAATAGCATGATTTTTTTACGTATTTAACTCTTAAATTTTTAAATTGAGTAATTTTTGACCAAAAATAAGCATCATCTTTGTAGTAAAAATCTCCATTATATCCATTAATTTTTTCCCATAGTTTTTTTCTGTATAGATTTCCACTTCCCATAGGATGCTTAAAGTATTTTAAGAAGTTTTTTTTTACGATTTGCCTTAACCTAGATTTTTTATTTTTATCAAATATTATAATATCTCCAAAAATAAAGTCATAATTTTTCATGTACCTAAAAAATGAACTTACTAAGTTTTGATTAATATAATCATCAGCATCAATTTTAAATATCCATTCTCCGTTAGCTTTATTTATTGCATAATTTAAAGTTTTGGATAGGTTTTTAAATTTAACCTTAAATAATCTCATTTTAGAAATTTTCTTGTATTTTTTTTTTATCCATTTAAAACTTCCATCTGAACTTGCATCGTCAATAACAATAATTTCTTTAATAATTTTTGAATTATTTTTTAAGACACTCTCAATACATTGATCTATATAGTTAATATAATTATGATTTACAACTATTATAGTAATCATGTTATGTGATTTTTCAACTTTCAAATATCTTAAAATTAATTTATTTATAAAACTATTAAATACTATTGTGTGTTGTGTTATTCCTTTAACTGAGATATGTAAATTAATCAATGACAAATATACTTATACTTGGCGGAGATGGATATCTGGGCTGGCCTACTGCCATGCACTTTGCGTCTAATAAAAATAATAAAGTTATTGTTGTTGATAATTTTATAAAAAGAAAAATAGAGAGTGAATATGGGGTTATTTCATTAATAAATGTTCCAGATATGATTGACAGGTGTAATACCTGGAATCAAAATAATAAAAATAAAATAATTTCTAGAAATGGAGATCTTCTAAATTACAAATTTTTAGATAATCTGTTAAAAGAATTTAAACCTGCAACAATTATTCATTATGCTGAACAACCATCTGCCCCATACTCGATGGCAGGTAGGGAAAGTGCAACATTTACGCAAAATAATAATGTAATTGGTAATCTTAACTTATTATTTGCTATTAAAAAAAACTGTCCAAGTTCACATCTAATTAAACTTGGCACATTAGGTGAATATGGGACTCCAAATATTGATATTGAAGAGGGTTGGTTAGAACTTGAACATAATGGAAGAAAAGATAGGGTTCTTTTTCCAAAAAAACCTGGCAGCTTTTATCATTTATCAAAAGTACATGATAGTGCAAATATAGAGTTTGCCTGCAGAATATGGGGTTTAAAATGCACAGATTTAAATCAGGGCGTTGTCTATGGGATTTTTACAAAACAAACCGAAGTGGATTTGGAAAATATTGGTACGTCGTTTCATTATGATGGAATATTTGGAACAATCATTAATAGATTTATTACGCAAGTAGTTTGTAACAAAGATATAACTGTTTATGGAAATGGTTCTCAAAAAAGAGGGTTTATAAATATTATTGATACTATTAAGTGTGTAGAAATTGCTCACAATAATCCTGCACTACAAGGTGAATTTAGAGTTTTTAATCAATTTACAGAGTCTTTATCTTTAAATGATATGGCTAAAAAAATACTTACTACTGGAAAAATGTTAGGTTACAAATCAAAAATAAAACATATAAAAAATCCAAGAATTGAAGAAGAAAATCATTATTATAATCCAAAAAATACATCATTATTTAAGCTTGGATTAGAACCGGTGAAGTTTGATGAAGACACTATAAAAAAAAATATGCTTTTTGTAGAAAAATATAAAAACAATGTAAGAAAAGCAATTTTTGAAGCAAAGATTAAATGGAAGAATGATTGAAATTTTTTTAGAACTTTTAAGCAATAATTGGATTATATTGCATTAAAATTAAAGTTATATCTAGTGAATTTTTTAAAACTATTTTAATTAAAATAGTAACACAATATAAAGTTAAATGGTTAAACTAAAAATTATTTGTGTAATAGAAGCTCGCATGGGATCAAAAAGGTTTCCAGGCAAATCATTAGTAAAACTTGATCAAAAAAATACCTTAGTTGATTTTGTTATTAAAAATGTTTTAAATTCAAAATATTTCAATAACAGCAATATTTATATATTAACCTCAGAGGCAAAAAACAATAAATCATTAATTAGATATATTAAAAAAAAGTATTTAATTAATATTTTAATTGGATCTGAAGAGAATGTTTTTAGCAGATATTTGAAGCTTAAAAACATAAAAAAATTTGCAATCTTAAGACTCACGGGAGACAATCCTTTAATAGACCCTATATTAATTGATAAGTTTGTGGAAACTTTTAGCAAAAAAAAAATTCACTATTTGACCACCAGAGCTATGGAGCATTCACAAAACTGGAAGATTAAAAGTTCATTTCCAAAAGGTATTTCATTAGAAGCTTTTTATGCAGATAAATTATATGAAAAAGAAAATTTTTTTAATAAAAGCAATTATGAATTCCCGACTTGGTTTTTTTTCAATAAAATGATGAGTGCTAAAATTAGAAAATTTTACTTATTCGGAAACTATAGATTTCTTAAGAGAAATTTTTCATTCACATTAGATGAAAAAAAAGATTATCACAGGTTAAAGAATTTTATAAGTAAAAATAAATGCATTGCAGGTGAAAATAATATTTGGAAAATGCAAGATAAAAAACTTAGATAACATAGATAAAAAAAATATGTTCTATAATAAATTGAGAAATAAACTGAAGTATTTATATCGGATTTATATACCTTTTACATTTAGGGCAAAAACTCGATATTTTTATCCGTCATTTATCAATGGTCTTGTTGGTGGCAGAATAAATGAAGTGCTAGAGGTATATAATAATAAATTTTTAAAAAAAAATGTCTCAAAATTAAAAAGCTCTTTAAACTACGATCAAGAAATAGATTTATTACACAAAGCGTTTAAAATGAATGAAATACGAAGCAACATAATTCATAAAGATTGGTGGTTAGATTTTATAACTCTTTGCCTTGTGACTAAGAGAAAGGATTTTAAACATTTGAATCTGTCTCTAATAAATCGTATTGAAAAATCAAACTTTAAATCTTTAGAATATTGGGAGGTAATTTGTATTTCTGCTTTTTCAATAGCCGTAGGTCTAGTAGAAATTGGTTATAATCTACATAAAAAAGCAATTAAAATAGCACTAAGTTATCCAGAAAATCTGGAAAAATATGAAAGCTGGAAATTAAAAAGTAAATTATCTGCATATTTAGAAACTAGCAATTATTCTGAATTTGATCGATTATTTCCTGTACTTGAAAGCAGATTAACCAAAAAATATTTTGGATTCTTTTATTTGATAAAAAAAAAATGGGAAAAAGAGCAATTTCAACTTAAATATTATCGAGAAATTTTGAAGTTTTATGATCAAAAGCTTAATAATTATGATCAAAAGCTTATTAAAAATAATTTTGATAAGTTTGATAACGAGCAAGATTTACAGTTTCGGAAATTTATAGAAAATAAGAAAATAGCTATTGTTGGTCCAGTAGATACTAAAAAAAAAGATGGTGTTGAGATTGATAAAGCAGATATTATTATTCGCTTTAACCATATAAAAAAAAATGATTGGGGAGATCCAATTATAAAAGGTTTTCGCTGTGATATTACGTATATCAATGACAATCGATCAGAAATTTTGATAAAAAAAAAAAGTTCATCCTTAATTTCAGATAAAGGGCCATGGGTGGTTTGCAAAGACCAAGAATCTGAAAAAAAAATTTTGAAAAAAATTAATAGGAAAAAACCTGCATTATTAAAAGTGAGATCTCTCAAGAAGATTGATCTAGCTGTATTTAAAGGAAACATTTTATTTCTACCGAACGTCTTGTTAGATCTGGTAAGATTTAGACCATCAAAAATATCTATATTTCATATTGATTTAGCATTAACAAATAAAAAAGATTCAAGTTATAGTACATATATACGCAAAGATTATGAAAAATATCAGCCTATAGGATTAGCAAAGAATCATGATATATTTTCACAATTTTCAATGATAAAGTTATTCTGGAAGCGAGGGTTAGTAAAGGGAGATAATGTTTTTGAAGAGATCATGAAGATGGATATAAAAAATTATGTTAAAAAATACCAAAGTATCTACAAAAAAAAATAACATTTTACACATAGGGTTTAAATAAAATAAGCGCTCTTACAATATGGAAATTAATTTAATTATAATTTTAGCTAATATAAAAATAATATTTGGTAATTAAAAATTAAAATTTAAGATCTTTATATTGAGATAAATATTAATAATGTTTTTAAAAAAAAAATGTGATATATATTATGTAAGGAATTTAATATCACTAATTCATTGTGTAAGCGTATTAAAGCAAATTAAAAATTCAAACTATAAAATATTATTTCTAAATTACTACTGGATAAATAAAAAGACATTTATTTTTTTAAAAAATTTTTTCAAAATTTATTTTGACGAAATTGTTACATTGAATTTTTCAAGTAAAAATTTATATAATAATGTTAGTTCAAAAAAATTTAATAGTGTTGAAAAAATATTTATAAGAAGACAAAAATTAAATAAATTTTCTAAAAAAATTATTATAGATTTAAAAAAATTTGATATTAGAAATATTTTTTCTGGAGGTGATGATTTTCATTTATTGTTTAAAAATTATAATAAAATTTATTTTATAGAGCATGGTGTGGGAAACTATAGAGATGGTTTAATTTTTAAAAAAAAAAAAATAACTACCATAATAAATTTTTTTTTAAAATATTTAAATTACTTTTTTTCAAATTTTATTTATTCAAAAAAATATGATGGATATTTCAGTCTTTTAAGTAATAAAATAAAACTAAAACCAATAATTAATAATTATAAAACTGCATATATTAATATTAAAAAAGAATACATGCTTAGTACTTTAAATGATATGTCATATTATATTAAAAAAAATGTTGACTTACCCAATTTTACCCAAAAAAAAAAAATTTTTATAAACTTAACCGGTTTAAAATATATTAATGAATTAGAAAATAATAAAATAATTGAAAAGATTATTTCCAATATAGATAACAACGAGATAGTCATCTTAAAAGATCATCCAAGATATGTTGCCCTAGATAACAGAATAAAAAAAGATTTACTAAAAAAATTAAAGAAAAATAAAATTAAGTTTTTTGTTATAAAAAAAAGTATTTTAAAAAACATTCCTTTAGAATTATTTATTTATTTGGTAAGCTCAAATAAAATCATATCTGCATGGTCATCCGTATCATTTTTCTGTGCAATTTTATTTGATGATCTGAAGTTTAAAAATATTATGCTTTTTGATTATTGTATGAAATATCCTTATGATGATGAATCAAAAAGGGATAAAGTATTTTTTAGTATTATAAAAAACAAATTTAAAAATATAAAATTTCTATAATTAATAGAAAATACTTTAAATTTTAATTACCAAATATATTTAATCATAAAATATTATAACTTGTTTATTTTAAGTAATATTTATTTTGCCAGTAGTCTTTTTTTAACTAATTTACTTATAATTTTTTCTTTATCTAATATCTTTTTTTTAGTTAAATTTTTTAAAATTTTTGGATATTTTTTATTTTCAGTTCTCTGTTTTATATTTTTATAATACATAGCTAAATCTTCTTTAATATGTTTTTTTTTACAAAATTGTTTTAATGAATTTTCCATTTTATGAAAATTAAAATAATAAATGTCATCTTTATAAAATTTTAAACTGTTTATATAAAAGTCTTCAAGATTTTCAGAAATCCATTGTTCATAATTTATAAATTTATCATACGACATTTTATGATTGTACATGCTGTAAATTTGATCAGAAAACTTTCTGTATATAGAAAACTTAGAATAATCATTATATATTTTTTTACTAATATTTTTTTTAAAGTCATCTGGTGTTGTGTGTGAATAATATTTTGATTTGTATATTATAAATGGAGCCTCAATTTTTTTTTTGTATTTTTTTTTTAAAATTTTTTTTTGAAAAAGTAAGTATATATAGTATAAAGTCACTCTAGTAGTATTTATAAAATCTATATCCAAAAATTTTTGATTTTTAAAATAATTTATTTTTTTAATAATTTTTTTATTTATGTTAGGTTTTACTCCATGAAATGAAAAGAAATCACCCTTGTCACTAATTATACTCATCAAGATTCCAAATGATGTTCCAGAAGTTTTTCTGTTATGAAATATGATTATTTTTTTTTTATTTAAGATTATCACAAGTATTTAATAAATTAAAATTAGATATACATAATTTTTTTGATTTTAAAAAAAATTATTATTTATCATAAATATATGAAAATAAAACATTTTATTCTTAGTTCATTCTTAAACTAATAAAATAATAAGCAAAATGATTATTATTATAAATAAATATATAATAGAATCTAATCCTGTTTTGTGAGAAGTGAGAGTTCGATTCTTTCTGGCGCCAACAAAACTCCTTATAATTATTAAATTGTTTATTAAGCTGTGTAAGTCATAATTGTTGATTGGATTGTGTAAGAGCATCAACGTAAGCAAACTCTTATGGAAAGTATTGGGCTTTTTAGCATTTGTTATCGTTCTTTAGAGTGATGAGAAAATAACAAAGGAGTAATATGATTTATGGTTATATGAAAAAGTCTAATGAAGAAGATAGCAATGGTTATTTTGATACTCAAAACACAAGATTGAAGAATATTATCAGATACACAATCTCAATGTTGATGAATATTTTGAAGACATTTGTTCTGGTGGATTGTTATTAGAACAAAGACAATTTGGAATGATAAAGTCTAATAAACTTCAAAGAGAAGACACTACCATTTGTTCAGTATTAGATAGATATTCTCGTTCTCATTATGGATTAGTTAGTGATGTTGAAAAATTTAGAAGACAAAAGATCAAATTAATTTTTACTGATTTGGGAGATGTAATTACTAGTGATAGTTTAGGAAGTGTATTCTATAAAATACTTTCAATAATGAGCGAATGGTATCGAAAGTCTGTAAGTAAAAAACAGAATATAGTACAAGCAAAACCTAAAAAACAGGGTCGTTATCAAGGTGGAAAAGTTCAGTATGGTAAAGACTTAGGTGACAATGGTGTTTAGTTGATTGTGAAAACAGTAAAGAGAAATTAACTTAATAATGTCGTTAAGGTACAAAGGCACAAAATATAAAGACATTAAATCTAAACTTGAAAGATACACAGGAAAAATTTATCATCATTCTTTTTAAGTTAAACTTGTTAAGAGATATGAAGACAACTGGATTGTTAAAAAACAAAACAATATTAAAAAAAGATTAGTCAACTCACACACAAATGAGAGGAACATTTGTGATGTTTGATTGTTTCTTTTTTGGATTTTTCTGTGGTATATAATTTATAAATGAAACTTACATATCGTCCAAATATAAGTTTTTTAAAAAAACTTTATTTAAATAAAACTAATATTAATCAATATCTCAGAAAAAAAACAAATTTATCTGAAAAAGAAATTATAAAATTATCTTATGATATTCAATCAAGTTCATATGTAAAAAAGTACAATTATTATAAAAGTAAAAAAATATTAAGTCAGGTTATCAAAGAAATAAATTCTACTAATTACAAATCATTGATGGATTTTGGATGTGGAGAATTGACAAGTTTTTATACATTAATTAATAATATTAAAACTAAAAATAAATTTTTTGTTGCTTACGATTTATCATTTTCTAGGATTTTGATAGGAAAAAAATTTTTAAAGAAGAAAAAGAAAACAATTAAATTAAAATTATTTTCTAATAATTCAAATAGAATTCCTTTGCCTGACAATAGTATCGATATAGTTACATCTTGTCACGCTTTAGAACCTAATAAAAAAAATGCTAATAAAATTTTAAAAGAACTTTGGAGAATTTCAAAAAAAAAATTAATTTTGTTAGAACCTAATAATCAGTTAGGAGATAAGTTGATAAAAAAAAGATTTAAAAAAAATAATTATATTTTAGATTTAGAAAAAAAGATAAAGAAAATTACATCAAGGTATAAAATTATTAATAATGAATTTAATAGTAATCCTCTTAATCCAGCAAGTATTTTTATATTAGAAAAAAATTCAAAAAAAAGTAACAAATTTAATTTTTTAAATCCTGAATATAATAATGATATTTTAAAAAAAAAATTAAACTTTTATTATTCAGAAAAAACTGGTCAAATATTTCCAATTGTAGATGACATTGTCATCTTTAATAAAAATGAGGTATATGCTTTGTAATAATTATTTATGATTTAATGATTTACAGTATAATATTGAAAACTATGTACTTATTAAATTACTTCATTAACTTTTTTTATTATAAATGAAAATTAAAAATTCCAAAAAACTTAAATTAAAAATTATTTATCCAAATTCTCAATTTGAAGATAAAAGAGGCAAATATATAGAGAGTTTTAATAAAAAAAAATTTAATGCTAAATTTGGTAAAATTAAATTTGTTGAAGATGATTTTTCAATAAATAAAAAAAATGTTTTTAAAGGTATTCACGGAGATCAAAATACCTGGAAGTTAGTATCATGTGTTTATGGAAAATGTGCAGCATTTATTGTTGATTGTCGAAAAACTAGTAAAAATTTTGGTAAATGGGAAAAATTTATATTGTCAGAAAAAAATTATTTTCAAATTTTAATTCCTCCAAATTTTGGAAATAGCTTTTTAGTACTAAGTGAAATTTCAGTATATCATTACAAACAATCTAGATATTATGGAGGAATAAAAAATCAATTTACTTATAACTGGAATGATCCAAAAATAAAATTAAATTTAGATAAGAAAAAAATAATTTTATCGAAGAGAGATTCTCAAGATTGAAAAATAAAAAAAAAATTTTGATTGTAGAAAACCTGATGCATTTTTGGCAAGTAGATGACATTTATAAAATTTTTTCAAAAAATTTTGACTGTAATATTATATTACCAAAAAAATTTGCACATATATCTAGTCTAAAAAATAATGTTATTACCTCAAGATTAAGATATTTTATGTACATTCATGTATTGTTAATTGGTAGAAAATATGACTATATTTACCTGTGCACCAGTCCTGAATATCCAGATTATCCAAATAACCTAAAAAACACATTTATTTTTTTTCAACAACTTATATTTTTTTTTATATTGATTGTATTTTTCAAAAAAAAAATTATTTGTTATCTAAGAGGTCTGCATAGAATTTTTCCCGATGTACACGAAAATTATTTTATAAAATTTTTTATAAATATAAGATATAGGATATTTAAATTGCTTGATATTTTTGTTTGTGAAAATAAAAACTTGACAATGATATTTAAACAAAAATTTAAAAATAAAAAAATTAAAATCACTACAATTTATACAAGATATTTCGATAAAAATATATTTTATAAAAAAAAATATCATCAACATTTGGTTATTGGCGTTTTGGGAAGGATTGACCCATTTAGAAAAAATTACCAAATACTTCATGAAAATTTATATTCCTGCAAAGCAAAAATAAAAATTAAATTTTTAGGAGGATGCTATAAAAATTTATCTGAGAAAGTTATAGAAGATTTTAAGGATTTTAATATTGATTTTAAAAGTAGAATGTTAAATGAAAAAGAATTTTTAAAAATGGGACAAGATTGTGACTTGTTAGTATCCTTAAATCGTGAAGAAAAACATTATGGTCAATATAAAGGAACAGGATCTTTTGGAGATGCTATGTATTTACAGAAAACATTAATTGCCCCTTCTTTTGCGGACCCAATTAAAGAGTTTGAAGATTTTTGTCATTATTATAATAACGAAGCTGAGTTTAAGCATATTTTTGAAAAAATTTTAGCTAAACAAATAAAATTAAATCCAAAATTTGATAAATTTGAGATGATTAATTGTTCAAAAAAAATTATTAAGGATTTGAATATTTAATTTAGTGTGATGAATTAGTTCTTATTTTTTAAAAATTGGTTCTATCTTTCCAAAGCCACACTATTGGAGTTACTTGCAACGACTTTAAAACCAATTCCAATTAGATATGGAATCGCTTTACCACCCTTTCCTAAAAATAAATTTTTATTTATAAATGTGTCATCAAATACAATTATGGAGTGTCTACTAATTTTTTTACTTAATCTCTTGATTATTTCTAAATGAATATTTTCTGACATTTCATTGGTGATGTTGGATTTATATTTATTGACATAAAATTTTTCTCTAAAGTTATTTTTAGTTGGTTTTTCAATATCGAATGCATCTAAATAAATGCAGTCAAATTTTAGATTTGTATTTTCTGCAAAATTTTCTCCTTTATCATTAACAGATTTAAAATATTTATATTTATTCAATTTTTCATTTAATCTTTTTGTGTTTCTGCTATCAGCGTCAACAGAAGTAAAGTTTATTTTTTTTTGTTCACAATATTTTGCTATTATTTCAGTAGAACCCTGACCATAAATTTGTTCTCTAGTGCTTCCAACTTCTAAAAAATTTTTATAGGATTTATTATTTTTTTTTTTAATTAAAAATAAAAATAAATTGTGTCCATGACCCAAACCATACTTTGATTGAATGCTTAAATTTAGTTTTTTTAAGAAATTGTATATTTTTAAAATTTTAGTAACTTTTATAATAAAACTTTTCATTTTGACATAAATATTTGAGTTGAAAATTAAAACTTTAATACATTTTAATTATTTTGATAAGATTAAATTAATTATTAATACTCCTATTTACTTATTTATACATCATTATATTTCTTAATTTAATATAAAAGAATTTAGAAATTATAAAATGATGTTATTTTTAATTAAATAGACTAATAACTATTTGAAACTGATATATTTATTTATTTAATAATTTAGAATTAGGCTATAAATTTAATAATATTATTACAAAATCACAATGAAAACCTTACAAAAACTTTTATATTTCCTAACACATTCTGAACGAAAAAAAGCAGGCTTACTATTGATAATCATATTAATAATGACCATACTTGAAGTGTTGGGTGTAGCATCTATTTTACCTTTCATGAATGTAATTACAAACCCTAGTCTTATCGAAACTAATATTATTTTAAACACTATGTTTAATGTGTCTAAAAAATTTGGTATCGAAACTAAAACTGAGTTTTCTTTTTTTCTTGGAATTTTAATGTTTCTAATATTAATATCTTCCCTGAGTTTTAAAGCCCTATCAGTCTATGTACAGTCAAAGTTTATTTATATGGAAGAATGGAGTATTAGTAAGCGATTACTGGAAACTTATTTACATCAACCCTATAGTTGGTTTTTGGGCCGCAATAGTGCAGAACTTGGAACATATATCCTTTCTGAAGTAGGATTGGTTGTAAAACAAGGCATATCGCCCATGCTTAATATTATTTCGCAAAGCATAGTTACAACTTCTTTAATAATTTTATTGCTTTTAGTTGACATAAAATTAACTTTGATTATTGTTTTTGTTATTGGGGGAGCTTATGTATTAATATACTATTTATTACGTATTATTCTTGATCAAATTGGAAGAGAGCGTCTTTCTGCGAATGAATCACGTTTTAAATCAATAAATGAAACATTTGGTGCCTCAAAAGAGATAAAAGTTGCAGGACTAGAGAAGACTTACATTAATAGGTTTTCAAATTCCGCCTTAATTTATGCAAAACATCAAGCAAGTGCACAACTTATAAATTCATTACCTCGGTTAATCATAGAAGCTATTATATTTGGTGGTATGCTTTTATTGGTGGCTTATATCATTTTAAAATTAGGCAACTTTAGTAATGCTTTGCCCATAATTGCACTTTATGCGTTTGCAGGTTACCGTTTAATTCCATCATTACAGCAAATTTATATAGCAAGTGTTGCATTTAAATTTTCTAAAGCACCAATTGATGCTTTATATAATGATCTAAAAAATTTAAATGTGTCTAATTCAAATCATGACCAAGACCAAGACCTAGAAATTTTACCATTTAATAAATCAATTACTTTAAAACAAATTCATTACAATTACCCAAATTCATCAAGAAAAGCTTTAGACGATATTAACTTGACTATTGATGCCAAAAAAAATGTTGGTATAGTTGGCTCTTCAGGAAGTGGTAAAACTACAGCTGTAGATATTATAACTGGATTACTGGAACCTCAAAAAGGAACAATAGAAATAGATGGAGAAGTTATTACAAAAAAAAATGTTAAAGCTTGGCGGCGTTCTATTGGTTATGTGCCACAACATATTCATTTAAATGATGACTCAATTGCCGCTAATATTGCATTTGGTGTTGACTTCAAAAATATTAATTATCAGTCAGTTGAAAAGGCCGCAAAGGCAGCAAATTTACATGAATTTGTAGAAAATAAACTGCCAGGTAAGTACCAAACTATCATTGGTGAGCAAGGTGTAAGATTATCAGGAGGTCAAAGACAACGTATAGGAATTGCAAGAGCAATGTATCATAATCCTAAAGTCCTAATTTTTGATGAAGCAACTAGCGCATTGGATAATCAAACTGAAGAAACGATAATAAAAGAATTAAATAATCTTAGAAAAGACATTACTATTATTATGATTGCTCATCGCTTAAATACCCTTAAGGATTGTGACATAATTTTTAAATTAGAAAATGGAAAAATAATAGTATAAATTGACAAACAACTTGAGGCATATCAAGTATTAATAATGTCTAATAAAATATTTTATGAATGAAATTTATTTACCTGGGTATTTAATTCCAAAAAATAAAACAACTCTTTTAAGATGTGGTAGTCAAAATGACGGTGGTTATTTATTAAATAAAAATGATATTTTAAAAAGTGATACACTAATTTCACTTGGTATACATGATAACTGGGAGTTTGAAAATAATATTTACAAGAATTCTAAAATTAAAAATATTATTCTGTTTGACCCTGAAACTTCTTATTTATTAATTTTAAAATATTTATTAATATCAATTGTTAAATTTAATTTTAAAAAATTAAAAAGTAACTTTTTAAAATTTAAAGAACTTGACAATCTAAAATCATACTCAACATTCTTTAATCAAAAATTTGATAAAAATTTGGTTTTAAAATACCTGAATAGTAAAAATATAATATTTAAAATAGATATAGAGGGAGATGAGTACAAAGATTTGGAATTTATCTTGGATCATCAAGAAAAAATAAACTCTTTGATTATTGAATTTCATGATGTAGGTAAAAACTATAATATAATCCACAAATTTATTATGAATTTAAAATTAAATCTAATTCACACACACGTTAATACATTTTCACAAAAAAAAAATATAGCCATTGAGTTGAGTTTTTCAAGATATGCACCATTATCAAATGAAAAGTGGTGTCAGTCTGATTTAGATCATATAGATTTTCCTAACCACCCCAAACACAGTAATATAAAAATAATTACGTCTATGAAAAATAAAAAATCTAATGATTTTGTCAAATTTATATAAAATAAAAACAATCTCTAGAAGAATAATCTGCATAGATGATGATGATTTAAGATTGCTTCCTGGTGAGTTGTTATGAAAAAAATACACTTTATTCAGGTTATCTATGTACTTTGATGTTGATTATGAAAAAAAGTAACATTAGATCTGTAAGACACAAAAATAAAGAATACATTAGCTATGCTAAAAAAGTTTTTAGAAACATAGAGAGTATAATTGTGAAGAACATTAATTTTTTTAAATGAATAAGATGTATTCACCGATAATTATTTTTACCTATAATAGACTAAGCCATCTAAAAAAATTACTAATATCTCTTGCAAAAAATCCAGAGTGCAAAAAATCAAAAGCATATATCTTTATTGATGGACCCAAGGATAATAAAGATAAAATTAATACAGACAAAATTTTTAACTATATGAATAATATTGATCCATTTCGATCTAAACAGATATTTTATAGGTCAAATAATTTAGGTACAGCAAGCTCTGTAATAAAAGGCATAAATTATGTAGCCAATAAAGAAAAAAAATTTATTGTTTTAGAAGAAGATTTAATTGTATCTAATCAGTTTTTATATTTTTGTAATAATTTACTCAAATTGTATAAAAATGAAAAAAATGTCTGGCATATTAACGGTTGGGTTTTTGATAATTTAAAATTTGAGGATGAATTTTTTTTCTCTACCCATATGAGTTGTTGGGGTTGGGCTACATGGTCAGATCGATGGAAAAATTTTAAAAAGATTAAAAAAAAAACTTTTTACTTTGATATAAAAAAAAACTTTAAAAAAAATTTTGACTATTTAAATTCAGGAAGTTATTTGGGTCTTTTATTAAATTTTAAGAAAAAAATTAATACTTGGGCAGTCTATTGGTATTATACGATATTCAAAAAAAAAGGTTTAACAATTACTCCTTATAAAACTTTAGTAATTAATAGTGGATCTGATTTCAAAAGCACCAATACAAAAATAGATTACTATAGTAAATTAAAAATTCTAAAAAAAACAATTAATTCAAAATTAAAGTTTAAAAAACCTTTTTTAGATTTAAAAATATTATTTAAAATAAATAATTTATATATGAGAAAAAATATAGTTCTCAATATTTCTATTAAAATTAAAGAATTATTATATTAAAAATTTTAAGAAACTTTCACGTTAATTTAATTTTATGTTAATTTATTTTTTTGTAATTCTGAATAAAATTTCATCGTTTCTTCAAAGCATTTATTCCAATTAAATTTTTTAGCCTGCAATAAACCTTTTTTAATTAATTTAGCTTTAAAATTTTTATTTTGAAGAGAATTAATAGCTTCTATAAATTTATCTTTTGTTATTTTGTTTACTAATATTGCACTATTTCCACAAACTTCTGGAATTGAAGATTTATTTGTACTGATAACAGGACATCCAGCTTTCATGGCTTCCAATAATGGGATCCCAAATCCTTCATAAGATGAAGGATATAATAAACAAAAAGAAAGATTATAAATTTTATTTAATTTTTCTGTGTCAATATTATTAAAGTGATAAAATCTATTCTTTAACTTATGAGTAATTTCCTCTTTTTCTTTGATTTGAATTTTTTCTGGACCAACGCTTACTAAAATATATTCTTTCATGGAACTAACAACATTCATTGCTAGTGTAAAATTTTTATATTTTTTTTTTCTGCTGCCTACGTACAGGATTATCTTTTTATTTTTTAATTTTTTTAAATCATAATCTTTAATTTTATATTTTTTATTTTTAATAGGAAAAAAATTTTCATCTGCAGCTATATAAATAGTCTTAATTTTTTTTCTATTTATTTTTGGAAAATATTTAAATAAATCATTTTTAGTACTATTTGATATACATATAACACCATCAGCATTTAAAATTGCTAAATTTTTATACCATTGAGATACATAATCAAAAATATTTTTATTAAATTTTATATTAATAAAGTCATAGACGGTAACTACTTT
>Ga0129324_10000636_pt1 | contig 24750 bp, 19 predicted proteins | sample CPBDNA_7_FD_96879 | JGI IMG/M metagenome (GOLD analysis project Ga0129324, IMG submission 96879) | Freshwater to marine salinity gradient microbial communities from Chesapeake Bay, USA - CPBay_Spr_15_0.2_DNA | ecosystem: Environmental > Aquatic > Marine > Coastal | place: USA: Chesapeake Bay... | reverse complement strand
CTGATCGCAACCGTGCCTTGCACACCCGGAGGCTGCGTCATTGCGTACTCCGTCACCGCTCCGGCACCCATCGAGTGGCCCACCAGGCCCAGCCGGTCGGCGTCAACGCCCGGCTGCATCGCCAGCCAACCAACAACGGTGGCGAGGTCTGCCTGGAGGTTCTCCCGGTCGGTCGATGACCCCAAGGACGACGTGCTGTTGCCGTGGCCGCGCTGATCCGGCAGCGCCACGACGTATCCGGCACGGACGAGCGTGTGCGCTAGCGGCTCCATGATCACACTCGAGGCTGCGAAACCATGCAGCATGACAACCGCCGGTCGCTGAGAACCGACACCTTCAGGTTGCAGCAGCGTGACCGGAATCCCTGCGACGTCTTGTGTGCTTCGCACCATCCCCTCGCCTGAACGCATCACGCCCATCAAGGCGACGACCGCGATAGCAACACCAACCACACTCATCACGAGGGAAATGAGTGTGCGCCGGGTCACCCCAGGAAAGGTACTCCGCAGATGACGCCCGTGCGGGTCAAAAATGTGACAAGCACGGGAACTATCTGCTCAGATGAGTCCATGACCGGCTCCCTGAACAACATCTTGTTCGACGACGGCCGCAAGACAACACCGCTCAATGATGTCTGCGACCAGCTTTTCCTGGTGACCAAAGACAGCGGAAATGATCGTTTCGTCCGTTACGCAGTGCTGCTTGCACTATCAGCCGTGATCGCCACCGGCGGCATCATTGTCGATTCAACAGCCACGGTGATCGGCGCGATGATCGTGGCCCCCTTAGCGACGCCCATCCTGGCTGTGGGCCTGGCCATCACCACCGTTCGACCACGACAGGTGATCACTTCAGGAATTATTCTCGCGATCTCGGTCGCCTTCGTGGTCTTTATCGGCATCGCACTCAACATCATCCTGCCCGCGACGGTCAACCTCGAGCAGAACTCGCAGGTGCTCTCGCGGATCTCGCCAAATCTGGTTGACCTCCTGATTGCGATCGCGACCGGGCTGGTGGGTGGCTTTGCCATCACGCGCAGCGATCTAGCCGGAGTTTTGCCTGGAGTGGCGATCGCCATCAGTCTGGTGCCACCGCTTTCCGTCGTCGGAGTCGTACTGAGCGAAGGTGGCTTTCAGCAGGCCTGGGGGGCAATGCTGCTGTTCTTGTCCAACGCCGTTGCGATGATCGGTGCCGGCGCTTTGGTTTTCACCATCGCCGGCTACAACGCGGCTGCGCGTCACTCACGCCGGATGGTCCGCCAGCCCATCCTGGTCGTCTCGGTCCTGAGCATCCTTTTGGTGGCTGTGCTTGCGGTTACGAGTCTGCAGAGCCTCGCCCAGGGCGTGTCGGTCACCAGGATCGAAAGCGCGACGAGCACCTGGCTAGCCGGCAGCAAGTACTCCCTGACCAGCGTCACCGCAGTTCCAGGCGGATTCATCATCACGATAATCGGCACAGGTGACGTACCTGATACGCGGCTGTTCTATGACAATTTCTTACCCGTACTGTGGTTCGACCCGGACATTCAGGTACGCCAACTCAGCGGCAGCGTCGAGCCTTTGCCCGAGCCGGGGCCAACACCAACGCCGAGTTAGACCCGGCCCTTAAGCATGAAGTCCCAATACAGGCGCGGCAAACCCACCTTTTTGAACCGGTTGTAGTCGACGATTTCTTTGGTCTGATCCACACCCTTAAGCGATGGCCGCAGGTTCAGGTCGTAGTCGAACTCACACAGGAGAAGTTTCTTGCGACTGGTCGTGATCGGGCACGACGCGTAGCCGTCATAGTGACCCGAGCCGACTCCTCCCTTCAGAGTCGCCATCAGATTTTCCACGACCACAGGCGCCTGCTTGCGAATCGCCGCACCCGTCTTGGAGTTAGGCGTGTTCGTGCAGTCACCGAGCCCGAAAACCTCCGGGTACTTCGTGCTCTGCAGCGTGAACTTATCGACAGCCATGTAGCCGAAGGGGCTGTCAGCATCAACCAGCGGTGTGGCGGCGAGCCAATCTGGGGCGCTCTGGGGTGGCACCATGTGGGCGAAGTTGTAGGGCAATGTCTGAGTCTCGCCGGTTTCGTTGTTCTTAATCTCCATGGTGTGCGCTGCTGCATCTACGCTGGTGACCACCGTGTTGAGATGCACCTCAAAGCCGTAGCGCGCAGCAACGTCGACCAGCACGTCAGACCACACCTTCACGCCGAACATTCCTGGAGTCGGCAAGATCATGATCTTGCGAATGTTGTCCAGCACACCCTGCTCTCGCCAGTAATCAGCGGCGAGATACGCAATTTTCTGGGGTGCTCCAGCGCACTTGATGGGCCCAGCTGGCATGTGAAAGATAGCCGTGCCCGAGCGCGTGCGTTGCACGTTCTCCCAGGTCTTGGGGGCAAGGTAGTAGTCGTAATTTGACGACATGCCGTCATGCCCCATGGCATCAGCCAGCCCGGGAATTCCATCCCAGTTCAATTGAATACCGGCGGCGACGACGAGGCGATCGTAGGTAATGGTGTCGCCCGAGGCCAGGGCGATGGAGCATGATTCGGGGCTAATGCCCGTGACCGAGTCATGAATCCAATGCACGCCCCGCGGGATCACCCATGACATCGGCCGCACACTTTGGGCATCGCGGGCTCTCCCACCACCCACCAGGGTCCATAGGGGTTGGTAGTAGTGCACGTCAGAGGGATCGATGACGGCCACATCGCTGGCACCAGCACGCTTGAGCCGTGCAGCAACGGTGATTCCGGCCGAACCACCGCCGATGATGACGATTTGATGATGAGTCGACATGAAGACCTCCCACGTGAGCGGATAACGACAACGAGACGATGAAAGCGAGATAAGTCTAAACCTAATTCGCATACGCCCGGGGGTATTCAGGCAAAGCCGAATGCCCCCGCCCAGAACTCAGGCGGGTACATACTTTGCCCATGTTGCGTATGCCCGCCGAATGGGAACCTCACGAGCGCACCTGGATGGCGTGGCCCAGTGAGGGCTACACCATGGGGGCGTCTGGCAGCCAGATGCAGGCAACCCAGATGCAGGCAACCCAGATGCAGGCAACACTGTCGGCTTGGGCATCTGTGGCCCATGGTGTCGCACAGTACGAGCCGCTGACCATGGTCGTGGACCCCACGTCAGTCGATACGGCTCGTCAATGGTTGATCGGGGGCACGAAGTACCCGATTACTTTGATGGAGACTCCGCTCGATGACGCGTGGATGCGAGATATCGGGCCGACTTTTGTGATCGACACCGATCGCGCTCACGCCGATTCAGACACCCTCACGGCGGTTAATTGGATCTTCAACGGTTGGGGACAACAGACCTGGGCAACATGGGGGAATGACGCGCACGTAGCGCACGCGATCATCTCGCAGTTGGGATGCCCGTCATTTGATTCACCATTGGTCAATGAAGGCGGGGGCATTCACGTTGATGGTCGGGGTACCGCGTTAGTGACAGAGACGGTTCAACGAGATCCCTATCGAAACCCGGGGTGGACGCGAGCCGACATCGAGGATCACCTGCGTGAAGCGATCGGGGTCAACCGCGTGATCTGGCTACCTAGGGGCCTAACCCGAGACTACGAAACTTTTGGCACGCGTGGCCACGTCGACATCGTGGCTTGCTTTACCCCAGTGGGCTCAGTTCTGGTGCACGACCAGCAAGATCCAGGTCACCCGGACTATGCGGTCTGCCAGGTGCTTCATCAATGTCTCAAGGACAGCGGTTTAGACATCGTCACCGTCCCCGCACCCACGATCACCACGGATGACGAAGGCTTCGTCGACTACAGCTACATTAATCATTATGTGCTTAATGGCGCCGTCCTCCTGTGCGCCTTCGATGACCCAAATGATGAAGTGGCCCAACGGATTCTCGCTCAGGTCTACCCGGATCGACACATCGAACTCATTGACGCCCGGCGCATCTTCGCCCTCGGCGGTGGCATTCACTGCATCACCCAGCAGCAACCGCGACTGATCTGATGGCGCTCACCCCCGGCGAAGCCGACCACCTGTTGCTCTTCACCCAGTCCCAGTTAGCTCTGAGTAGACGCGCACGCGGGCTTCGCCTTAACGTGCCCGAGGCAACCGCGCTGATCGCCCATCAAATTTGCGAATGGGCGCGCGATGGCCTGAGCCTCGACGCTGCGCGCACTCAAGCACGCACCATTCTCGGAGTCAACGACGTTCTACCCGAAGTACCCGAGATCGTCACCGAGATTCGTGTCGAAGCTCGCTTCGACGACGGTACGCGCCTGGTTGTTGTGGCCCACCCGTTCGAACCGTCGCCAACAATGGACATCGACGAAGCATCGGCTCCCCCGGCGCATGACTACCTGACTTTGCACAACATGGCCGAGACGGACATCGGCGTGACCTCACATCAGCATCTGGCAGAGGTCAATCCGCGGATTCGCCTTGATCGATCCCGAGCTTTCGGCATGCGTCTGGCGTTGCCCGCCGGAGACACGCAGTGGCTGCGATCGGGCACAAGCGTGACCGCGCCCATTACGCCGATTGGTGGCGATCGGATTGTTATCGGCAATACCGGCCTAGTGGACGGCCCCCTTGATGATTCCCACGTGCGCGAGCGCGCATTACGCAAACTGCGCCAGTGCGGTTACCTCGATGAATCACAGGGCGAACCGATCGGGGACCTGGCTGGGGCAAATCGCGCAGTGAGCAAGATTATGGATGACCTGCGTAAATCAAGGCAGCGGCCGCAATGAGCAGTTACGGACCGCGAGCCGGCGATATCGTCACACTTGGTGGCACGGGCCTGCAGCTGCACATCGACGACCGTGTCGATGATCAATACGATGAGTTTCGCGTCGGTTTCGCCAAGACAGGTCGCGACGGAATAGGGCTCAAATCCGTTGCTACACAGGATTCCTGTGATCTGTTGTTGTCGAACGCTATCGTGCTTGATCCGATTGACGGAGTTCGCGTTGCGAGCATCGGTTTTCGAGATGGGCGAATCTGCGGCATCGGCAAAGCAGGGAATCCGGACACCACACACGGCGTCGACATAGTCGTCGGTTCCGGCACAGTCGTCATTGACGCTGATGGCCTCATTGCCACACCGGGCGGGATCGATACCCACGTTCACAGTCTTAGCCCGCGAGTGTTTAACTCACTGATCTCCAGCGGCATTACCACCGTGATCGCCCAGGAAACCGGCCCTGTGTGGGGAGTTGGGATCGGTTCTCGCGCGCTCTTGCATCAGGCCTATCGAGCCATGGATAACTTCCCGCTCAACATTGGGATCCTGGGGCGGGGTTCCACCTCGGCCGATGTGGTCACTCGCGAGGCAATCTTGGCGCATGTGTGCGGCTTCAAAGTGCATGAAGACACCGGCACAACTTTGCGAACACTGGACACCGCATTGCGAGCAGCGGATTTTGCCGATGTTCAAGTGGCCGTGCACACCGATAGCCTCAATGAGTCGCTCTCCGTGGCCGACACAATTGCAGTGCTCGACGGACGAGTCGTTCACGCGTATCACGTCGAAGGGTGTGGCGGCGGTCATACGCCAGACGTACTGCAACTTGCCGGGCACGACAACATCTTGGCCTCATCCACTAATCCGACGTTGCCCTACGGCATCAATGCGATCGACGAACACCTCGACATGATCATGCTCACACACGGGATGAACGCGCACCGTGAGTCAGATATCCGAATCGCTCAAGCGCGAGTGCGCGCAACCACGATGGCGGCCGAAAACCAACTGCACGATCGCGGTGTTATTCCTATTACCTCTTCAGATGCCCAAGGCATGGGACGCGCCGGTGAAACCTGGTGGCGTACCTTCGCTTTGGCATCGGTACTCCGCCCCGACCCCACGGATTCAACCCGCCGGGACAATGAGCGCATCCTTCGGTACCTGGCAAAGATCACTATCAACCCGGCACTCGCACACGGACTCAGTCACGAAATCGGCCGTATCAGCGAGGGCTATCTCGGCGATATTGTTTTGTGGCAGCCCGAGCGGTTCGCCGCCACACCTCAACTCATCTTGAAAAGTGGCTTCCCCACCTGGGGTCAGACCGGAGACCCCAATGCAAGTATCGACTCCGCCGAGCCGCTGATTACGGCCGAACAATTTGGTGCCTATGCTGCCGCGCCTAGCGACCTGTCGTTCCTGCTGAGCAATGCGGTCGCCATCGCGGAGGGGCCTCCCCCCACACATCGCCGTGCCCTGGCCGTGCGCGGATGTCGCTCCGTTCGCAACGCCGATATGATCCGGCACGGAGAATCTGGCCCCGTCGAGGTAGTCACCTCGTTAGGAAGCAACCCGCAGCCAGTCGTACGTTGGCGCGGTGAGGAGTTAACGATGCAACCGGTCGAACACACTCCCCTGTCACGCCTGCATTTTTGGTAGGCAGAACTACATGTGGGAATGGTTAGACCCTGGCCTCAGCGTCGGTGGTCTCCTCGCCGGTGTCATGGTCGGGTTAACGGGCATGGGTGGCGCCGCTCTCGTCACGCCCATGCTTGTGCTGTTCTTCAACGTTCCCGCAGCGGCCGCGGTGAGTTCAGATGTGGTGGCTTCCGCAGTGATGAAGCCCGTCGGTGCATTCGTGCACATCCGGCATTCCACCGTGCACTGGGGCATTGTGGGCTGGCTATCGGCAGGTTCGATACCCGGCGTCTTGATCGGCACCCTGATTTTCGCCATCGTCTCTGACACAGAGGGAGTCGAGGACACCATCCGAGTGTGGATTGGTCTTGTGTTGATCCTGGCGCTCCTGGCCATGGTGGGACGAGCCTTCGTCTCGGCGCGCGCTACCCGGCTGCGTGGACCGGCACCCATGGAAGGCACCAATGCCGCGGTCAGGATCGCACCGACGATCATTTTGGGGTTCCTAGTCGGGCTCTTAGTCGGCACGACAAGTGTCGGATCCGGCTCGCTCATCGTCACCACCATGCTCCTGCTCTATCCGTTACTTCGCCCGAGCGTTCTCGTCGGCACTGATCTAACTCAAGCAGTGCCGATGCTGGTGGTGGGCGCAATCGCGCATGCGGGGATCGGTGGCGTGGACTGGGCGGTCACGGCGTCATTGCTGGTAGGGCAGATACCCGGCGTCTGGTTGGGCGCCCGGATGTCTAGCCGCTACGACGGACTCGCACTGCGGTGGCTGCTGATGGTGATTTTGGCAGCCATCGCGGTGCGCCTCTTGGGGGCACCAGCCGAACTCGCCGGCGGCATCGCCATCGGCGGCAGCGCAGTCGTACTCGTCTACGTCGTTCGTCAACGTCTTGCGCGGCAACAGATTCAAGAGTAGCGACCTGCTTATCCGCACTCGGTCAGATCAGCGCATTGAGCGAGTCAGCTCTAGGGCTTGCCCTTAGCCAAGGCACTCGGCCACCACAGGCCGCGGCCGATATCCATGGCGATTGCGGGGAACAGGATCGTTCGTACGATAAATGTGTCTAGTAGCACGCCCAACGCCACGGTGAAGCCGATCTGGAACAGCAGGGTAATCGGCAGCAGGCCCAGCACCCCGAAGGTCGCAGCAAGCACGAGCCCGGCACTGGTGATTACACCACCTGTTGTACCCAACCCCTCCAAGATACCCTTCCGCGTACCCAACTTCACGGTCTCCTCCTGCACGCGATGCATCAAGAAGATGTTGTAATCCACGGCAAGGGCGACCAGGAAGATGAACACGATGAGCGGGTAGCCAGGATCCTGATAAGGCGCATCGAGCACATACCTAAACAGCAGTGCACTGATCCCTAGAGCAGCGCCGAAGGATAAGAGCCCGACTAGCAGCAGCAACACCGGCGCCACCAGCGCTCGCAGCAAAATCATCAGGATGATCAAGATCACGATCAACACGGCGGGGATCACAACGACTCGATCGCGATTATTCGTTTCGGCTAGATCCAAGTTGATGGCCGTCGAACCACCAACGAGAACACCATCTGGCACCTGTTCGCGTAATTGTGACACCGCATCTAGCGCCGGTGGGCTCAGCGGATCTTCACTACCGATAGCGTTGATGAGCACGTAGCCATCCACCGTGGTGGATTGTGAACTATCGCCCTGACTCGTGTCGTCAGTGGAGAGGCTGAGCTCGTCAATACTGTTGACCGCATCTTCAACAGCTGAAACCTGCTCTGGTGCAGCGAGAATCTGCACCGGGGAGATGGTTCCCGGTGGTATGTAGTCGCCCAAAACATCGGTGCCCACGATCGCCGGAATCGATTCGCGGTAGCCCTGCTCGGTCGTTAGGGACTGCAGGTTCATGGCGAACATGCCAAAAACCATGGCTCCCAGCGCCAAGCTGGTACCAATCCACACCGGACGCGGACGACGGGAAATTCGCTCACCAATAACGGCATAGATGCCGTGTGATTCCACGTAACCGTCTCCCGGTCGCGGAATCTTCGGCCAGAAGAAGGGACGTCCGCCCAAGGTCAATAGGGCCGGGAATAGCGTCAACATGACCAGTAAGACCGTCAAAATACCCAATGCCGCAACGGGTCCGAGACTTCGATTAGTTTGCAGCAAGGACAGCAGCAAGCACAACAGAGCAGCAGAAACTGTTGCGGCAGACGCGACGAGCGCGCCTGCTGATCCGCGTAGAGCTCGTTGCATCGCGAGGTACTTATCAGGCTCAGTGTGCAGCTCTTCGCGATAGCGCGCTGTGAGCAACAGCGCGTAGTCAGTGCCGGCACCAAAGACCAATACCAGGAGGACGGAACTGGAGACCTCATTGACCACGAGTGCAAGCGCTGAATCGACGGTGGCCTCGTGTACGAGGTAGATCAACCCTCGAGAGGCAATCACGCCAACGATGACGGCAATAAACGGCAACAACCACAACAGTGGACTGCGGTAGGTCAATAGCAGTACCAAAATCACAACGATGGTGGCGGCTACGAACAACGTACTGTCAGAAACGCCGAGAATGGATGAGTTCACGAAGGCTGTCGCGGCGGGTCCGCCAACGTAGATCTCCAGACCGACCTCGTCGGTATACCCCCAGTCATTGAGTGGTAGCTGATTGCCATCGGCATCGAGGGTCGGCAAACCGGCCAAGGCGACGACCTCAGCAATCTGCTCATTCGTTGCATCGACGCTCATCGGCACGATCACAAACAGCGCCTGAGGCAAACCGTACTCAAGGGATGTCTCGCTACCGGGTGCCGGACCGACCACATCGTCAACGGCCAGGCCACTTTCTTGAATGCGCTCAGCGTCGGCTTGAGCCCGATCGAAATCAGCCTCGGTGATGCCCGGATCGCGGACGTACACAACGATCAGGTCCGCTATTTGACCTGATGGTTCCGCGCTCAAGATCGACTCCACCTGGGTCGATTGTGCGTTCTTGGGCAAATAGTCGACTAGATCAGTGGAAAGAATGGAATCAAATTTGGGAAACGCGAATAGCAGACTGACCATGGATACACCGATCCAGACCACGATCGTGATCCACCTGGTCCAGCGCCCAGCAACAATTCGCGCCCATCGCGCCCAAAACCCAGTCTCGACCATGAGCGCACGCTAGCGGCGCATCGGGCGCGGTGTACACGACGAAGCGGGGGATAACCCCCGAGGTCGCCGGGTAGGCTCAACTTTGTGAAGGTGGAACACCTCGGAGTTGAACCTCAGGCCTACGGGCCGGTGTGGGAACTCCAACGCCAGTGGCATGCCGAAGTGGTAGGCCAGACCCGCGAGGATTCGGTGTTGCTACTCGAACACGAGGCGGTCTACACCGCCGGTCGACGCACGGAACCCGGTGATCTGCCGATCGATGGAACACCTGTTGTCGAGGTGAATCGCGGTGGACGCATCACCTGGCACGGTCCAGGCCAACTGGTCGGATACCCCATCCTGCGGCTTCCCGAACCCTTCGCCGTTGTCGACTATGTACGCCGGCTCGAGGCCATGCTGATCGACGTGTGCGCGGCGATTGGTGTGAGCACCACGCAAGTTCACGGCCGCAGCGGTGTATGGGTCCCCGCCGACCGCGACCGACCCGAACGCAAGGTTGCCGCCATCGGTGTGCGAGTAGCACAGGGCGTGACGATGCATGGGTTCGCCCTCAACTGCAATTGCGATATGTCCGCCTTCGGGTTGATGATCCCGTGCGGCATTGTCGATGCAGGGGTCACCAGCCTCAGCGTCGAGCTTGACCGCGATGTCACCGTCGCGGAAATGTTGCCAATCATGGAAGAGCACCTCACCGCCGTCTTCAGCAACGATCACGCGCAAGCGTAGGCTGCCTTCCATGACCTCGGTACCTACTGATTCCGCTTACAGCGGGACCAATCCCGATGGACGACGCTTACTCCGGATCGAAGCACGGAACTCGGCGGTTCCGATTGAACGCAAGCCACCGTGGATCAAGACACGTATGCGCACCGGACCCGAATACACCGCGGTGCGTGACCTTGTGGCCCGCGAAGGGCTCCACACCGTATGCCAAGAAGCAGGGTGTCCGAACATTTTCGAATGCTGGGAAGATCGAGAGGCCACTTTTTTAATTGGTGGTGAACAGTGCACGCGACGCTGCGATTTCTGTCAGATCGACACCGGCAAGCCGGCCCCTCTTGATCGAGATGAGCCGCGACGGGTCGCAGAGTCTGTGCGCACGATGCAACTGCGCTACGCCACCGTCACCGGCGTCGCCCGCGATGATCTTGTCGACGAGGGATCCTGGTTGTACGCCGAGACAATTCGTCTCATTCAACAGCTGAACCCAGGGTGCGGTACCGAGGTGCTGATTCCTGATTTTTCTGGAAAGCCGGAACTGCTCGCCGAAGTCTTTGCTACAAACCCCAGCGTCTTGGCCCACAACGTAGAAACGGTGCCCCGCATCTTCAAACGCATTCGACCAGCGTTCACCTATGAGCGCAGCCTCGATGTTATTACCCAATCTCGACAGGCCGGGCTTGTGACGAAGAGCAATCTCATTCTGGGTCTTGGTGAAACCGATGAAGAAATCGACACGGCGTTGATTGACCTCCATGACGCCGGGTGCGAACTGATCACCATCACCCAATATCTACGACCCACTCCGCGCCATCATCCGGTCGAACGTTGGGTCAAGCCCGAGGATTTCGTCTACTGGCAGGACCGGGCCGAGCAGATCGGATTCTCCGGGGTCATGAGCGGGCCGCTCGTCCGATCAAGTTATCGGGCCGGTCGTTTGTATTCACAAGCCATGGCCGCCCGTCAGATCCCGTGACAGAACCCGACCAACTCCTCGGTCAAGTGATCGCCACGCATGTGTGGCCGCCCCACACCCCAAGCCCAACCGCGGTTGACCACCTCGAATTGGATTGGGGTGGTCCGATCGGGGATCGCCACCATGGCCTCACAATGACCTCCGACACGCGCCAAAAGGCAGTCTTTGTGCGTGGCACGACAATTCGCAATCACCGGCAGGTATCCGTGGTTGATATCGGCGAACTGGCCCAGATCTCAGCCAACTTAGGTCTTGACCACCTCGCACCCGGTGTGATCGCCGACAACATCGCAACGTCTGGGCTTGACGAACTAACCGCGATGCCACCGATGACACGCCTGGTGTTTTCGGGCGGGGTTGTCCTGATGACCGGGGGTGCGAACCTCCCGTGCGTCATCGCCGGCCAACTGGTCGTCGATTCTGTGTCGGAGACGCTCTTGGGTGGACCAGGTGGGACCCCACCGACCGCGTCGGCCTTCGTCAAAGCGGCCTTCACTCTTCGCGGCATCACCGGGTGGGTGGAGCATCCTGGATCGATCCGGCCCGGTGAACAGGTCCGAGCCATCCTGCCCTAGCCATGGGCCTGACGGGCGGGGCTCTAGAGTGGGCGTATGTCTGACCCGACACCCGCCAAGAAGGGGCGCTTCGCCCGACTACGTTCTGGTCTAGGTTCGCTGCGCGAGAACTACCGCATGACCCGTCGCTACCACCGCTGGGTCGGCTACGAGATGCTCGGGTTGTTCATTTTGGTGGCCGCGGTCGTGGCCACCCCCGTGGGACTGTTGTTGAACTGGCCCACCGGCATCCTGTTGGGGTTGCCTCTGGGCCTGTTGGCAGCAACTTTTTGGTTCAGTCGCCGCGCCATGAATGCTGCCTACCGTGGTATCGAGGGTCAAGCGGGCGCCGCGGCCGCGGTGGTCGAGAACATGCGCGGTAAATGGTGGGTCACCCCCGCGGTTGCGGTGTCAAAGAACCAAGACCTAGTCTCTCGCGTCATTGGCAAGTGCGGAGTCGTGCTCGTCGGCGAAGGACCCTCGTCGCGCATCACGCACCTTCTTGCCAATGAGCGCAAGAAGACCGCTCGATGGCTGCCCGAAACCCCGATCTATGAAATCCAGGTCGGTGTCGAGGAAGACCAGGTCAATATCGCCAAGCTGCAGTCCACTCTCACTCGATTGCCCAAGAATCTGCGGGGTAGTCAGATCCTTGACGTGCGACGCCGTCTTGAGGCACTCTCGGCGCGCGATAACCCGCTGCCGATCCCCAAAGGACCCATGCCTAAAAGTGCAAAAATCCCCAAATCGATGCGGGGCTAGCGTCCGACGACTGAGTCTCGCCGCACCGCGATCGTTCCTGCGGCTTTGTCATGAAGGCCCCGCCCCCGCGAATCATAAATCACCGCCGGGATCACCAGGCAGATCAACGCGGTTCGCAAGGCTACCCGCCACACGGTGAGTCGACCTGGTCCGTCACTGATGACCGCAACTCCCATTATCCGTTGGCCAAATGATGAGCCGATGAGCCATGTGAGCCCGGTCACCTCCAGGTAGAAGATGCCCAAGGTCGCCAGGGCTGACTCGTTTCCTGGGTATTCGAATTGCGGAAAAATCAATCGCGCCACTAGCAGACTGGCCAGCCAATCGATCACGATGGCGATAACTCGGCGGCCGAATCCAGCCGGCTCAGGAGCGTGCGCGCCTGGCGGACGCGAAGGGGAGGTCACGCCCCGCACGCTATCGGGTGTGAGGTTTGCCACTCTCCGAGCATGCGGTGTAACACGTTTGAAACAACCGGTACACCGGCTGGAAATCCGCTATCTCTAAGGTTGAGGTCAACAGGGCAGGAGCTCTGCCACAGCGGTGAAAAACCCTGAAGAGGCGATCACCTCGTCGGCCACAAAACCGGCGAGACCATGGAGGAATCAATGTTTAATAATGCAGAAGAGGTAACGCGCTTCATTGGCGACAATGACGTGAAGTTCGTCGACGTGCGATTCGTCGATCTACCCGGTGTCATGCAGCACTTCACCATGCCAGCCAAAGCGTTTACCGAAACAGCATTCACCGATGGACTGATGTTCGACGGCTCCTCCATCCGAGGATTCCAGGCCATTCACGAGTCAGACATGAAGTTGATTCCTGACCCCACCACGGCCTTCTTGGATCCGTTTCGAATCGAAAAAACCCTCGTGATCAACCACTCCATCCGCGATCCATTCACCGATGAGCCCTACAGCCGCGACCCGCGCAATGTCGCCAGTAAGGCCGAGGCATATCTGGCCTCCACCGGCATCGCCGACACGGTGTTCTTCGGACCAGAGGCTGAGTTCTACATTTTCGATGACGTTCGCTTTGAGACCAAAGCCAATGCCGGCTACTACTTCATCGATTCAATCGAAGCGGCCTGGAACACCGGACGCGAAGAGGAGGGCGGCAACCTTGGCTATAAGACGCGGTACAAGGGTGGCTACTTTCCCGTCCCGCCGGTTGATCACTACGCGGATTTGCGCGATGAAATGGTTGTCGCACTCCAGCAAGTGGGCTTAGAGGTCGAGCGTGCCCACCACGAGGTTGGCACGGCGGGGCAGACAGAGATCAACTATCGCTTCAACTCACTGCAGCATGCCGCCGACGAGGTCATGATGTTCAAGTACGTCGTCAAGAACGTCGCCTGGGCCAATGGCAAGACCGTGACCTTCATGCCCAAACCATTGTTCGGCGACAACGGATCTGGCATGCACTGCCACCAGTCACTATGGCAGGGCGGTCAACCATTGTTCTACGACGAAATGGGCTATGGCGGGCTTTCAGACATGGCGCGCTGGTACATCGGCGGACTGCTTCACCACGCCCCCTCGCTCCTGGCGTTCACCAATCCAACGATCAACTCCTACCACCGTTTGGTGCCCGGCTTCGAAGCGCCCGTGAACCTGGTCTACTCCGCCCGTAACCGTTCGGCGTGCATTCGGATTCCTGTCACCGGTACGTCACCCAAGGCCAAGCGCGTTGAGTTTCGCGTGCCTGATCCTTCCTCGAATCCCTATCTCGCCTTCTCTGCCATGCTCATGGCCGGCATCGACGGAATCAAGAACAAGATCGAGCCGCCGGCACCGGTCGACAAGGACCTCTATGAGTTGCCGCCGGAGGAACTAGCCGACATCGCGCAGGTACCTGATTCGCTTCCGGCTGCTCTTGCCGCTCTCGAAGCCGATAACGATTACCTGCAGGCCGGTGACGTGTTCCCGGCTGACCTGATCGAAACTTGGATCGATTGGAAGAACACCAACGAGGTCGATCCGATTCGCTTGCGGCCGCATCCGCATGAGTTCGAGATGTACTTCGATATCTAAAGGCGGTCCGCATCGCCAACTCCCCGATTCGCATCGCCTCGCGCAAAGGGGACGGTGGGGTGGGTTCTCTCCGGGGGTCCACCCCACCGCCCGTTAGGGAGATGGTTCAGTCCCTAGTTTCATCTGTCGCACGACGCGTAGCGCCATGTACACACCGACCATGGCGACCGCACCCATGAAGCCGTTGAGTGCCACATTCGGCCACGCGGCAATCGCTAGTGCATAAACGGTCAGACCCACGCTTCCGAGCAGCGTGACCACGTGAAAGGCGACGCTGTGTGAGGACAGACGCCTGGTTGCAACCAGGGCGTATCCCAAAATAATGCAGCCAGAACCTATCCAACCTACGACCGTCCAGATGACATCCACGCGGTCACTCTAGGCGCGTGGGTGCGATGGTGCGGGCGAACGTGTCACGAGTAGAACAGCCGCTCCATCACCGCGCGGGCGCGGCGCGTCGTGCGCCGATAGTCCTCCAGCATCTGGCTGCCTTGACCAGGCGCATATCCAAGTAGGTGGGCCACTGCCGGTAGGTCGGGCAACCCCGATGGCACCACATCGGATGACTTACCTCGAGCCAGAACGATCGCGTTGCGCACCGAGGTGGCCAGTACCCATGCCTGCATCAACGTTCGGGCGTCGTCAGAATCCAGCAGTGAATGATCTTGCGCCACCTGCAACACCACCTGGGTCGAGGTGGTTTGCATCTGCGGAATCATTGCTGCGTGGCGAAGCTGCAGCAATTGGGCCACCCATTCAACATCGGATAGACCTCCCCGGCCCAACTTCGTGTGCAGTGTCGGATCCGCCCCTCGAGGTAGCCGTTCAGATTCCATGCGTGCCTTCAGCGTGCGCATACTGGTCAGCGCCACGTCGCTGATTCCATCCGCCGGCCAACGCAGCGGATCAATGATTTGCTCGAATTCGCGCCCTAATGCGTCGTCGCCGGCGATCGCCCGAGCACGCAAGAGCGCCTGCGCTTCCCAAGGTGAGGACCAACGCTCGTAGTACGCCCGATACGACGCCAACGTCCGCACCAGCGGGCCTTGTCGGCCTTCAGGACGCAGATCGGCGTCAACGACAAGCGCCGGATCAGGCGAGGGAACGGTCAGTAGTTGACGCATCTCATTGATGACTCGAGCCGCGGCGTCGGCGGCCTCTTTATCCGATGTGCTCGGGAGCGGGTCATGAACGAACAACACATCGGCATCCGAACCGAAACCCAGCTCCGCGCCACCAAACCGACCCACGGCAATGATGGCCACTCGGGTCGGAAACGGTTGACCACTCACTCGTTCAGCCGCCTGAATCGTGGCACGAAGTGTCGCTCTCAAAGATGCAGCGGTTACATCGGTTAAGCCCTGCATCGTCGCGTTCAGGTCCGCGACGCCCAGGACGTATCCCGCGGCTATCCGAAACAGTTCACGTCGGCGAACGGCGCGCACGAAGGCAACAGCAGCTTCAACCGACTCATGGCGATCCACGACAGCATCAAGTTCTTGATTGATGTGACTCAAGGAACGTGGAACAAGCTCGGTGTCATCGGACAAGATCGATAGGGCATCAGGCGACCGCAGCAGCAGGTCCGAGGCGTAGCGACTCGATGACAACAGTGTGGCCATGCGTTGGCCGGTAATCGATTCGTCACGAAGAAGCCGCAGAAACCATGGCGTTGACCCGAGCTCTTCACTCATCTGCCGAAAGCCCAGCAACGCCCCATCAGGATCGGGACCATCGGCAAACCACCCGAGCAACACCGGCAGCAGCGTGCGTTGAATTGCGGCTCGGCGTGAGACACCCGAGGTGAGCGCTTCGATATGGCGCAGCGCCCCCTGCGGGTCGCGGTAGCCCAGCGCTTGAAGTCGCGCCCCGGCTGCTTCAACACTCAGTCGTGCAGATCCCGCATCCAGTCGAGCGACCGCTTGCAGAAGGGGCCGGTAGAAGAGTTTTTCATGAATGCGACGAACCTCATGCGCATGCCCGGTCCATGCCTTAGTGAGTTCAGCCTCTACATCGCCGCGAAACCCCAAGGATCGACCGAGCCGGCGAATATCCTGGGCATTATCAGGAACCAAGTGGGTACGGCGCAGACCCTGTAATTGAATACGGTGTTCCATCGAGCGCAGAAAACGGTAGGCGGAGGAAAGCACAGCTCCGTCCTCCCGACCGATGTATCCCCACGTCGCGAGCGCCTCAAGGGCACTCAAGGTCGATGGTGCACGCAGCATCACGTCGGAACGACCATGCACCAATTGCAGCAGTTGTACTGAGAATTCGACGTCTCGAAGGCCACCGCGCCCCAGTTTGAGTTGGCGTTCGGCATCACGGCTGGGAATGTGCTCCTCTACGCGCTTTCGCATGCGTTGCACATCTGCCACAAAGCCGTCTCGGTCCGCAGCAGTCCAGACAAACTCACTCATCGCATCGACATAGGCCGCGCCCAGGGCTTGATCGCCCGCGGCAAATCGAGCCTTCAACAGGGCCTGGAACTCCCATGTGGTGGCCCATCTCTCGTAGTACCCGCGATGCGAAGCCAGAGTGCGAACAAGGGCGCCAGCCTTGCCTTCTGGTCGCAACGCCGCATCCACCTGCCAAAGCGACCCTTCTTGCGTGCGCGTACCGCAGGCCCTGATCAACCCTGTTGCCAGTCGAGTTGCCGTGCGTAGGGCTTCCTCATCGGTGCTGCCATCAACTGGCTCGGCCACAAAGATGACGTCCACGTCGCTGATGTAGTTCAACTCCCGCGCACCGCACTTACCCAGTGCGATGACTGAGAATCGGCATGCGGGAGCATCCTCTGGCAACTCCGCCCGTGCAATCGCCAGGCCTGCCTCAAGGGCTGCGTCGGCTAGATCCGACAATTCCGCGGCGGTCTGTTCCAGGGGAACGCCAAAGACGAGGTCACGCACGGCGATGCCTAACAATGCTTTGCGGTAGGCCACCCGCAGCGCATCCAGTTCCTCGTTATCGAATCCACCGGCAATGGGAGCATCAACGCTGGCTCCGGCTCCCACAGCCGCCAAGAGTTGCTGGCGATACTCGCCTGCGGGTGCGGCGTCACGCGTTGTCGCCGCCAGAGTCGAAATCTGGTCGGGATGTCGAACCATGTGATCACCTAGTGCCGCCGATGCACCGGCGACCGACACCACAGCCAGTAACAAGTGAGGCGACGATAGAGCCAACTCACGCACCTGGTCTGGTAGCTGCGTGAGTGTTGCCAACGCCCAATCTGGATCTGCCGCAGACCCCAGCATTTCCAGCAGCGCGTCAAGTGAGTCGTGACGCGACACGATCGGCAGTTTCCAGGTGGCGATCAGGTCAGCACCGGCAACGGCATCTTGACACCCCGCGCGAGCAAGCCGGGAGGCGAGTGAAGTTGCACGGGAGTTGCTCACAACAGCGGTAGGTATCGGTCGATCTCCCAGGCACTCACCTGCCCGCGATACTCCTCCCACTCAGCCTTCTTGTTACGCAGGAAAAAGTCAAAGACGTGCTCGCCAAGCGTCTCAGCCACCAGCTCTGATCGTTCCATCGCTTGAATGGCTTGATTGAGGCTGCTAGGCAGGGCCTCCATACCCATGGCTCGACGCTCGGCCGGGGTCAAACTCCAGACATCGTCGTCGCTACCGGGAGGCAGTTCATAGCCCTCCTCAATGCCCTTCAGTCCGGCCGCCAAGATGACCGCGAAGGTCAAGTACGGATTACAAGCGCTGTCGACCGATCGAAATTCCACACGGGTGGAATTGCCCTTGGCGGGCTTGTACATGGGCACGCGCACCAGAGCTGATCGGTTGTTGTGCCCCCAGCACACCCACTCAGGGGCTTCACCGCCACCGGCAATGCGCTTATAGGAGTTCACCCACTGGTTGGTGATCGCACTGATCTCCGGTGCGTGGCGGAGTAGGCCTGCCATGAACGACCGCGCAACCTTCGACAATTGCATCGGCGCCCCAGCCTCGTAGAACGCATTGCGATCGCCTTCAAAGAGCGACAGGTGCGTGTGCATACCTGAGCCAGGTGCGTCCCGGAACGGTTTAGGCATAAAGGTTGCGTAGATTCCCTGCTCGAGCGCAACCTCCTTGACGACCAGTCGAAACGTCATCAGATTGTCAGCCGTGGACAGGGCATCGGCGTATCGCAGGTCGATCTCCTGCTGACCAGGACCGCCTTCATGATGGCTGAATTCCACGGAAATGCCCATAGCCTCAAGCATCGTGATCGCCTGACGCCTGAAGTCGTAGCCAATGGCCTGCGGGGAGTTATCGAAGTATCCATAGTGGTCGATCGGTTCGGGGGCGCCTTTACCAGGCGGATCATTCAGCAGGTAGAACTCAACCTCCGGGTGTGTGTAAAACGTGAAGCCCATATCTGCAGCACGGGTCAAGGTGCGCCGCAGAACCCACCGTGGATCCGCATAGGACGGTGAGCCATCAGGCAGGTGGATATCGCAGAACATACGTGCCACACCGGCCACGTCCGAGCGCCACGGCAGCACAGCGAAGGTGGACGGGTCGGGCTTGGCGAGCATGTCAGATTCCGAAACACGGGCAAATCCCTCAATGGCTGAACCATCGAAGCCGAGGCCCTCCTCGAACGCGGCCTCGAGCTCAGCAGGAGCTACGGCCACTGATTTGAGTGTCCCGAGCACGTCGGTAAACCACAAACGCACGAAACGGATGTCTCGCTCTTCGATGGTTCGCAGCACGAAGTCAGTTTGCTTATCCATAGCCACATCTTGCCCGGTTCATGTTTCCAGGACGTTACCGTCCCACCCGTGGCACCAAGCGCAGCTGGAGCAGGCCGCTACCGTTAGCGGCTGTGACGTACTTTCGTATCGCCCTCGCGCAGGTCAACCCCACGGTCGGGGACCTCGCCGGCAATACCCAGATGATGCTCGACTGGGCCGCGCGAGTTGACGATGTCGATCTGCTGGTATTTCCCGAAATGGCCCTCACCGGCTACCCCATCGAAGACCTCGCGTTGCGACCGAGTTTTCAACGCGCAGCCGCGGCGGCACTCGTCGAACTCGCCGCCGGACTCAACGCAGTCGGCCTTGGCCAGACCCCGGTCGTTGTCGGCAGCCTCAGCATCGACTCACACGGTCGACCCCTCAACATCGCAGCTGTCATTTACCGCGGTGATGTCGCCGCGACCTATCACAAGCACCGACTTCCCAACTACGGCGTCTTCGATGAGTTCCGGTATTTCTCCGCCGGTACGGTGCCGCTGACACTGCGCATCGCTGGGATTGACGTGGGTATTGCAATCTGCGAAGACATCTGGAGCAACGCGACCCCGCAACCGTGGGACTCAACGGCCGATTTGCTGGTCGTGTTGAACGGGTCACCGTTCGAACGCCGCAAAGACGACGAGCGCCTTGACCTTTGCGTGCAGCGAGCACGCCAAAACGATCTCGCTGTCGCCTACGTCAACCTGGTCGGAGGTCAAGACGAACTCGTCTTCGATGGCGACTCCCTCGTGGTTGATAGAACCGGACAGCTCATTGCACGTGCGCCACAGTTCATCGATGGCCTCATGACCGTCGACCTCGATTTACCTACCGGCACGGGCACAGACGCTAAGTGGTTCAGCGACAGCCACACACGCGAAACTCCCCCACTGACTCCCGGTGTGGCCGTAGCTCTAGACGATGACGAAGAGCTCTACGAAGCATTGGTTCTCGGATTGTCCGACTACGTTCGCAAGAACGGTTTCCACCAGGTGGCCCTCGGGCTCTCCGGAGGTATCGATTCGGCGTTGGTCGCAGCCATCGCATGTGACGCGTTGGGGGCCGATCGAGTCATTGGTGTGTCGATGCCCAGCAAATACTCATCGGCGCATTCGCAATCCGACGCCGCGCAACTGGCGCAGCGAACCGGACTCAATTTCCGCACCGTTCCGATCGCTGAATTCGTGCACCTTTTCACCGAGACACTGCACCTGTCTGGCCTTGCCGAAGAAAACGTGCAGGCCCGAGTTCGCGGGGTCACGTTGATGGCGATCTCCAATGCTGAGGGCCCGCTGGTTCTTGCCACGGGAAACAAGAGCGAACTTGCCGTGGGCTACTCGACGATCTACGGCGATGCCGTCGGCGGTTTTGCCCCCATCAAGGACGTCACGAAGACCCAGGTGTGGCAATTGTCGCGCTGGCGAAACGCCATCGCGGTTGAGCGCGGGGAGATTCCTCCGATTCCACCCGACAGCATCACCAAGCCCCCCAGCGCAGAATTGAGACCAGATCAGCAGGACTCTGATTCGCTACCTGATTATGAAATCTTGGACCAGTTATTGGACCTCTACGTGGAAGGCGACCGCGGGGCATCCGATCTCGTATCTGCGGGTTTTGCCCCTGACTTGGTCGAACAGGTCATTGCTCTAGTGGATCGCGCCGAATATAAGCGCCGTCAGTACCCGCCCGGTACAAAGGTGTCTGCCAAGGCGTTCGGACGAGACCGGCGATTACCCATTACGCATCGGTGGCGCGAGCAAGGCTTTTGATGGCAAGCCAAATGCCACGATGAGGGCCGCGATCGCAACAATCGCCAGTGACACAAAGTAGGTCAAGTGCGAAGCGGTCAGAAACGCCTCGAAGATCTGTGTCTGAATCCCTGCGATGACATCGGGCGCCGCAGTTGACTGCATCAACAACGCATCGGTGGCAACAATGGATTGCGATGCGGTTGTGACCACCTGATCAGGCAGGTCGAGGGGGGACAAGATTTCTATGGCCGATGCTGAGTACTGGGTAGCCAAGACGGTACCGATGATGGCCACACCCAAGGCACCGCCCACCTGGCGTACCGTGTTTTGCACAGCCGAACCTGCACCGACTTGAGCTAGCGGCAGCACATTTTGCATAACGGTCGAGGCTGGCGCGATCACATTGCCCATACCGAAACCGAACAGGAAAAATCCGCCCAAAAGTAGCCACATCGGCGACTCTACGGTGGTGAAAGTTAACCCGAGAAGTGATAGCGCGACGAGCGTCAAGCCGGTGGTCATCACCGATCGATACCCAAACCTGGCCACCATCGCGGCGCTGCGTGGGGCACCGATGAGCTGTCCGACCGCGAAGGGAATGAAGCACAACCCAGCCGTCAACGGGTCGAAGCCGCGAATAATCTGCAGGTAAAAAGGCAGCGTGAAAGTGATACCCATGAGTGCAAAGAACGCCAGCGATACTGCCAGGAGACTGATCGCGTAACCGCGATTGCGAAACAGCCTGACGTCAAAGGAAGCGTGCGAACTGCGTGCCTGCAACCAGATAAACAGGGCAATCACAATGATGCCGACAACAATTGGCACCAGGACGCTCGGAGCGAACCAGTCTCGCGTGCGGGAGGCATCAATGATTCCGTAGATCACCAAGGTGAGCCCGGTAACCGACATCACCAGCCCGGGGAAGTCCAATTTCCTAGGCGCGGGATTCCGAGACTCCGGCACAACCCGCCAGATCCCCAACAGACCGATCAACACAATCGGGACATTGATCAAGAAGACCGCACCCCAATCATTGCCGGTCAGCCAACTCGACCATGTCGGATGCTGCAGCAGCATTCCCCCAAGAACCGGCCCAAGCGCCACAGCAGCGCCGACCGCTCCGGCCCACGTGCCAATGGCCTTGCCACGTTCATGCCGTGGGAACACCACGGTGATGATCGCCAAGGTTGCCGGTAGCACGGCCGCGCCACCCAAGCCCATTACTGCGCGTGACCCGATCAGCATGGGCGCGCTCAACGAAAATGCACAGACCGCCGATGCGGCGCCGAAAATTATCAGCCCCGTGATGAGAATTCGCTTGCGGCCAAGCCGGTCACCCAGAACACCCCAGGTAAACAGCAACGCCGCAAAGGTCAAGATGTAACTGTCCACAGCCCACACAAGTGCAGACGGACTCGCATTGAGATCTTGTTGGATCGTTGGCAAGGCGATGTTGAGGACCGTGTTGTCAATGACTACGACCAGCAAAGCCACGATCAAGACACTGAGGATTGCCCATCGACGAGGATGCCCCTGCCCGTTAACCATCCATTCATCGCCGTCTGCCGTCGCTTGAACGGGGGGTGAATCTGACCGATCGGGCATGCATTCCCCTCTGTCTCCACTCCCTAGTGGTGACCAGGGCGACCATACTCCGCCCGCACGACGCACATCGGTATGCGCCCGGTCTCCCATTTTCGGTTCACATGTGCCAGGCTTGACTCGTCCGGGGACTCCATCAGGGAGCCTCGAGATTGGAGAAAGTGATGAATGAGCCTGTTGAGCCCACTGTGCCCACGCTTTATGGCAGCAGCCGGCAGCGCCGGGTAACGGTTCGAGATCTGCAGTTGGCTAAGGAGCGCGGCGAGCGCTGGCCGATGATCACCGCCTACGACGCCGTCACTGCACGAATCTTTGATCAAGCTGACATCCCGGTCATTCTCGTGGGTGATTCCGCAGCGATGGTGGTCTACGGGTACGACTCAACGATTCCGATCACCGTTGATGACCTACTACCACTGACTCGAGCCGTGGCGCGGGGAACGCAACACGCATTGATCGTGGCCGATCTCCCGTTCGGCTCCTATCAGTCCGGGGTAGCCCAGGCACTGGACACGGCGTCACGGTTTCTCAAGCAGGCGGGAGCCCACGCGGTCAAGGTTGAAGGAGGGCAGCGAATTCTCCCGCAGGTTGAGGCGCTCGTCGCCGCCGGCATTCCGGTCATTGGCCACCTGGGGCTGACCCCGCAGTCGGTCAACGTGTTGGGCGGCTATCGCGTTCAAGGACGCGGCGAGGCGGGCGAACAACTTATGCAAGATGCCAAGGCACTCGCACAGGTCGGCGCCAGTGCGATCGTTTTGGAGTGTGTACCGGCTGCGTTGGCAGCAAAGGTCACAGCATCGCTCCCGATACCTACTATTGGCATCGGTGCCGGTGGCGACACCGATGCTCAGGTATTGGTGTGGCAAGACCTGTGCGGGTTAACCGAGGGACCGGCACCGAAGTTTGTACCGCGCTACGCCGATATGCGTGCCGTTATCACCGACGCCGTCACGAATTGGTCAGCTGATGTCCGCGATGGTACCTACCCAGGTCCTGAGCACGCATACAACTAGCCGATAGGTCACACGTCAGTCACACGCACACCCGCGTGCGCTTTGTAGCGTCGATTCATCGAAATGAGATTCGCGGTGAACGCTTCAACCTGACCGGCGTTGCGCAGGCGACCGCCATAGATGCCGCGTATTCCCGGAATACTGCCAGCGAGTTGTTGCACCACATCGGTGGCCGCCCGATCATCGCCGAGCACGATGACGTCCGTGTCGAGTGTTGTCACCTCGTCATCAAGGAGCAGGACGGCTGAGACGTGATGGAAAGCCGCCGTCACCGTACTTTGGGGTAGCAAGATCGCCGCCTGCTGAGCAGCCGAACCCTCGGCAACCTCAAGTGCGAATGCACCCTGCTTGTCGAATCCCAGCGGATTTACGCAGTCCACCACAATTTTTTCGGCGAGGAATGACGCAAGTGGGGCGAGCGTGTCAGCATGCGCGGCCCAAGGAACAGCGATGATCGCGATGTCACATCGAGCCGCACAATCGGCATTTGTCAGGCCCTCAACGCCTGGGATAGTTGCTGCGATTTCCCGGGCGCGAGGCTCATCACGCGAACCGATGGCCACGATATGACCTGCTGCCGCAAGACGTTTGGCTAACCCGCGACCTTGTTCTCCCGTGCCTCCAATGATGCCAACAACATGGTGCGAAAGCGAGTCGGAGTCGTTCGTTGCCTGCGTGGCGTGATCATGTGAGGTCATGAATCACATCGTGTCAGATGCCAACCGTGCGCGCGACGCACACGACAAATGCGACACACGACAATGCAAAACGCCTAATGAAATGGGAATTCTGTCACTTTTCTGTCACAGTTGTAACTAACCAACTCGTCAACGGACGAGTATTGACCCACAGGAGGCACCGTGGCGGTCGCAAAGAAGACCACGGCACGCAAGGCAACAGCCAAGAAAGCAGCTAAGAAGACCACTGCCCGCAAGGCACCGGCACGCAAGGCAGCGGCAAAGAAGACCACCGCCCGCAAGACAGCGGCAAAGAAGACCACCGCCCGCAAGACAGCGGCAAAGAAGACCACCGCCCGCAAGACAGCGGCAAAGAAGACCACTGCTCGCAAGACCACTGCCCGCAAGGCACCGGCTCG
>Ga0129324_10000633_pt1 | contig 24851 bp, 17 predicted proteins | sample CPBDNA_7_FD_96879 | JGI IMG/M metagenome (GOLD analysis project Ga0129324, IMG submission 96879) | Freshwater to marine salinity gradient microbial communities from Chesapeake Bay, USA - CPBay_Spr_15_0.2_DNA | ecosystem: Environmental > Aquatic > Marine > Coastal | place: USA: Chesapeake Bay... | reverse complement strand
TCGGGTTACTCCAAAAAGGTAGGTTTTGAAGGTGGTCAAATGCCGCTTCAACGTCGTGTTCCTAAATTTGGTTTCACCAATATCAACAGAAAAGAGTATGCTGGAGTAAACTTGGATGTCATCCAGGCTTATTATGAAGCTGGACGTTTCACAGATACGATCTCAATTGATGATTTAATCGCAGAACGATTGGTGCATAAGAAGGACTTGGTTAAGATATTAGGTCGTGGTGATATTAAAGCTGCAGTCACTATTTCTGCTCACAAATTCACTGCAACTGCTAAAGCTGCTATAGAAAAAGTAGGTGGTCAAGTACAAACAGTTTAATTCTCTTAGATGAAGTTAATTGATAATTTAAAAAATATCTGGAAGATAGAGGAGCTGAGGGATCGCATCATAATGACCTTTAGTTTACTATTGGTATATCGATTTGGTGCTCAAATTACATTACCTGGTATTGATTCAACTCAATTGGTCGGTTTAGCCTCTAATTTTAAAGATGGTATAGGTGGTATTCTTAATGCTTTTACGGGTGGTGCTTTTGCTAAAGCCTCTGTCTTTGCTCTGGGTATCATGCCTTATATTTCTGCTAGTATTGTTGTTCAATTAATGGGTATCGCTATTCCTTATTTACAAAAACTTCAAAAGGAAGGGGAGTCTGGCAGAAAGAAAATCAATCAAATTACTAGATGGCTTACCATAGGTATTTGTCTTATCCAAGCACCTAGCTACATGCTTTCTTTAGGTTCTCTCGGTGTTCCTGAGTCTGCATTTATGATGCAAGATCAACAAACGCTGTTCTTACTATTAAGTACCATTATTTTGGTTACTGGTTGTGTTTTTGCTATGTGGCTTGGAGAAAAAATTACCGATAAGGGTATCGGAAATGGTATTTCATTATTAATTATGGTGGGAATTATTGCCACGTTACCACAAGCCTTTATACAGGAAGTAGGTTCCCGTATTGACGGAGTTGGTAGTTGGTTTCTGATTATAGTTGAGTTGGTTATTTGGTTACTGGTAATAGCTTCCTGTATCATGCTTGTCATGGGTGTTAGAAAGATCCCAGTTCAATATGCGAGAAGATCTGCAACAGGCGGGTATGAGAAAAATGTTTTTGGATCTCGTCAGTATATTCCGTTAAAATTAAACGCTTCTGGAGTAATGCCTATTATCTTTGCGCAAGCGATAATGTTTGTTCCTTCGGCTATCGGTCAAATGGACTCTTCGTGGGCAAAGTCAATTGGCACGGCCTACAGTGATATTTTTGGATTTTGGTACAACTTAACCTTTGCGTTGCTAATAATAGTATTCACCTATTTTTATACCGCAATTACGGTTCCTACTAATAAAATGGCAGACGATTTAAAGCGCAATGGTGGTTTTATTCCTGGAATTCGTCCAGGTACGGAAACTTCTGAATATTTAGATCGCATTATGTCACAAATTACGCTGCCTGGTTCATTGTTTCTAGCTGCAGTTGCTATTTTCCCTGCGGTAATTTCCCTAATGGGTGTTACACAGTCTTGGGCATTATTTTATGGGGGTACGTCCCTTTTAATTATGGTAGGTGTAGCAATTGATACGATGCAACAAATTAACTCTTATCTTCTCAATCGTCATTATGACGGTTTAATAAAGACGGGTAAGAATAGAAAAGCGGTAGCATAATGGCAAAACAATCAGCAATAGAACAAGATGGTTCCATCATAGAAGCTCTCTCAAACGCTATGTTTAGAGTAGAATTGGAAAATGGTCATGTTGTGACTGCGCATATATCGGGTAAGATGCGTATGCACTATATTAAATTATTACCTGGAGATAAAGTTAAATTAGAAATGAGTCCTTACGATTTATCGAAAGCAAGGATCACTTATAGATACTAACATGAAAGTAAGAGCGTCAATTAAAAAGAGAAGTGTTGACTGTAAGATAGTTCGTCGTAAAGGGCGTCTATACGTCATTAACAAAAAGAATCCTAAATTTAAACAAAGACAAGGTTAAGCTATGGCTAGAATTGCAGGGGTAGATATACCTAAAAATAAACGTGGAGAAATAGCATTAACTTACATTTACGGTGTAGGTAGGAATCGTGCAAAGGATGTTCTTATTGCTAGTGGTGTTAGCCTTGATAAAAAAGTTAACGACTGGGATGATGACGAGATTGGAAAGATTCGTGCAGCTATTGGTGAATTTACCATAGAGGGTGAATTGAGATCTGAAACTCAAGTTAACATCAAACGTCTTATGGACATAGGATGTTATAGAGGTGTTCGTCACAGATCTGGTCTTCCATTAAGAGGACAACGTACTAAGAATAATTCTCGTACACGCAAAGGAAAACGTAAGACTGTTGCTAACAAAAAGAAAGCAACTAAATAATAAGTAACTGATATGGCAAAGTCTAAAACAGTAGCTAAAAAGCGCAAAGTAATCGTTGATAGTGTTGGGGAAGCTCACATTTCTTCATCGTTCAATAACATATTGATTTCGCTTACAAACAAGAAAGGTGAGGTGATCTCTTGGTCATCTGCTGGAAAAATGGGCTTCCGTGGTTCAAAAAAGAATACACCCTATGCTGCACAGTTGGCAGCTGAGGATTGTTCTAAAGTAGCTCACGAAGCCGGTTTACGTAAAATTAAGGCATATGTGAAGGGTCCAGGTAATGGTCGTGAAAGTGCTATACGTTCGATTCACAATGCAGGTATTGAAGTAACCGAAATTATTGACGTTACACCGTTACCACACAATGGTTGTCGTCCACCAAAAAGAAGAAGAGTTTAATTTAATTTTAATATCGAGTAGTTATAAGATCATTGAAGGATATAGACCTGAATTCATGATACACCACTCACAAAATTTATAAAAATGGCAAGATATAGAGGTCCTAAGGCAAAAATTGCTCGTAGATTCAGAGAACCAATTTTTGGCCCTAGTAAAGCTTTGGAGAAGAAAAACTATCCTCCAGGTATGCACGGTAACGCAAGACGTCGTGGAAAAGAATCTGAATATGCAGTTCAGTTAAAAGAAAAACAAAAAGCTAAATATACCTATGGTATTCTAGAAAAGCAATTCAGACTTATGTTTGAAAAGGCGGTTCGTAGTACAGGTATTACTGGTGAAGTTTTGCTTCAATTGTGTGAATCCCGCCTAGACAATGTAGTCTACAGAATGGGGTTGGCTAGAACTCGTAGAGGTTCAAGACAACTGGTGTCGCACAGACATATTACTGTAAATGGACAATTAGTGAATATTCCATCTTACCAGTTAAAACCTGGCGATGAAGTCGCTGTTCGTGAAAAATCGAAATCACTTTCTGCTATAGATAACGCTTTGTCGTCTAATGATCGTGTTTATGATTTTATTACTTTCAATAAGGCTTCTTTGAAAGGTGCTTTTGTAAGTGTTCCTGAACGTTTACAAATCCCAGAAAACATCAAAGAACAATTGATCGTAGAATTGTACTCTAAATAATAACCAACTCATTAAGTAATCTTATGGCAATATTAAATTTCCAAAAGCCGGATAAAGTAATCATGATTGATTCAACTGATTTCGAAGGAAAATTCGAATTCAGACCTTTGGAACCAGGTTACGGACTCACCGTTGGTAATGCACTTAGAAGAGTACTTTTATCTTCATTAGAAGGATTTGCAATTACCTCCATACGTATCGAAGGTGTAGATCATGAATTTTCTACCATCGAAGGTGTCGTGGAAGACGTAACTGAAATTATTTTAAATTTCAAACAAGTGCGTTTCAGAAGACAGATCGACGAAGTAGATAGCGAAGTAGTAAATGTATCCTTCTCAGGTAAAGATCAATTTACTGCTGGTGATTTACAAAAGCACATCTCTGGATTTCAAGTGTTGAATCCCGAAATGCTTATTTGTAACACGGAAAGCAGTGTCAGCTTGAACCTAGAATTAACTATAGAAAAGGGACGTGGATATGTTCCTGCGGAAGAGAATAAGAATACTAATGCTGCCATAGGCACTATCGCAATAGATTCTATTTTTACGCCTATCAAAAATGTGAAGTATAGCATTGAAAATTATCGTGTCGAGCAAAAAACTGATTTTGAAAAGTTAGTTTTTGAAATCGTTACTGACGGTAGTATTCATCCAAAGCATGCTCTTACAGAGGCTGCTAAAACATTAATCCACCACTTTATGCTGTTCTCTGATGAGAGAATTACTTTGGAGGCAGATGAAATAGCTCAGACAGAAACCTATGATGAAGAAAGTCTTCATATGCGTCAGCTTCTAAAAACTAAGTTAGTAGACATGGAGCTCTCAGTAAGAGCTTTAAATTGTCTTAAGGCTGCCGAGGTGGAAACACTTGGCGATTTAGTTTCTTACAATAAAAATGACCTGATGAAATTCAGAAATTTTGGTAAGAAATCGCTAACGGAGTTGGAAGAATTAGTAAATATCAAAAGCTTAAACTTTGGTATGGACTTAGCAAAATATAAATTAGACCGTGACTAGGTTGATCCTAGTTCAAGAATATAACAGAAAATGAAGCACGGAAAAAAAGTAAATCATTTAAGTAGAAAGACAGCACACCGTAAGGCAATGTTGTCTAATATGAGTTGTTCTCTTATTGAGCACAAACGTATTAATACTACTGTAGCAAAAGCAAAGGCGCTTAAACAATTTGTAGAGCCCCTGATCACTAAATCAAAAGAAGATACTACTCATAATAGAAGGTTAGTTTTTGCTAAACTTAGAAGTAAGGAAGCAGTAACTGAGCTTTTTAGAGATGTAGCTTCCAAGGTGGGAGATCGTCCAGGTGGGTATACAAGAATCATTAAAATGGGAAATAGACTTGGTGATAATGCTGATATGGCAATGATCGAGCTAGTAGACTTTAATGAGACGTATAAGTTAGAAGTTGGTGCTAAAAAAGCAACGACTCGTCGTAGTCGAAAAAGTAAATCAACAGCTGATGCTCCAGTTGCTGAAACAAAAACAAATGAAGAAGAATAATTTTCTTTATAAGTTGTAGAAAAAGGATCAATGAATATTTCATTGGTCCTTTTTTTTTAAATTATTTTTGAATATAAATTGATTATGGGATATCTAGAAAAAAAAGAGGCCATTATTTTGTTGGAAGATGGTACCATTTTCCACGGAAAGGCAGTAGGAACTGGTGGTACAGCCACTGGAGAAATATGTTTTAATACAGGAACTACAGGTTATCAAGAAATCTTTACTGATCCGTCTTATTACGGACAGCTAATGGTGACGACTAATGCTCACATCGGTAATTACGGTGTAGTGTCTACAGACGAGGAGTCGGATTCTGTTAAAATAGCAGGTTTGGTTTGTAAAAACTTTTCTGAAATATTTTCACGTGTATCAGCTGATGGGGATTTGCTTACGCTACTTGAAAAGCAAAAGTTAGTGATTTTATCAGACGTAGATACGCGTGCCTTGGTTTCTTATATCAGAGATCATGGCGCCCAAAACGCTATCATTTCTTCAGAGTTAGAAGATATGGAAAAATTAAAGTTACAGTTATCTCGAGTTCCTTCTATGAAAGGTTTGGAGCTTGCTTCTAAGGTTTCTTGTAAGGAGCCTTATTATTTTGGTGATCAAAATTCCAGTATCAAAGTAGCTGCCTTGGATTTGGGAATCAAAAAGAATATTTTGCGCAACTTAGCAGATAGAGGCGTGTATATCAAGGTTTTTCCTTATAATTCTTCTTTTGAAGAAATGAAATCCTTTGAGCCAGATGGCTATTTTCTATCCAATGGTCCTGGTGATCCAGCTCCATTAACAACAGCTATTCAAACTGCTAAAGATATCATTGATGCAGGTTTTCCTTTATTCGGAATTTGTTTAGGTCATCAAATTATTGCCTTGGCTAATGGTATCTCAACCTTTAAAATGCATAATGGGCACAGAGGTATCAATCATCCTATTATGAACGTAGCAACTGGTAAAGGGGAAATTACTTCTCAGAACCATGGTTTTGCCATCAATAGAGAAGAGACAGAACAAAATACACATATTAAAATCACACATTATCATTTAAATGACAATACTGTAGCAGGTATCAAACACCTAACTAAGCCGTGTTTCTCTGTTCAATATCATCCAGAAGCAGGCCCAGGTCCTAATGACGCTACCTACTTATTTGATCAATTTATTAATTTAATCCAAACAAACAAAAAAGTTTCCGCATGAGCACAATTATAGAAGTACACGCCAGACAAATATTTGATTCAAGAGGCAACCCAACCGTCGAAGTTGATGTATTTACATCCAACGGGATTATGGGTAGAGCCGCTGTGCCTTCAGGGGCATCTACGGGAGAACATGAGGCAGTCGAATTAAGAGATGGTGGAACATCTTATATGGGTAAGGGGGTAAGTAAAGCAGTAATTAATGTCAATACAGTTATCGCTGAAGAGCTTTTAGGAACATCTGTTTTTGAACAAGCTTACATCGATCAATTAATGATTGATTTAGACGGTACACCTAACAAAGCAAAGTTAGGAGCAAACGCGATTCTAGGGGTTTCTTTAGCTTGTGCAAAAGCAGCCGCATTGGAACTCAACCAACCGTTGTATAAATACATTGGAGGAATGAGCGCTTGTATGCTTCCAGTTCCTATGATGAATATCATAAATGGAGGCTCACATAGTGATGCTCCTATAGCGTTTCAAGAATTTATGGTGATGCCAGTGGAAGCTGATAGCTTTTCTCATGCTTTGCAAATGGGTACAGAGATTTTTCATCATTTGAAAAAAGTACTTCACGATAGAGGGTTGAGTACAGCAGTAGGTGATGAGGGTGGTTTTGCGCCTAAATTAGACGGTACAGAAGATGCTTTAGATACCATATTACTAGCCATCAAAAATGCCGGATACGAGCCAGGTAAACAAATAATGATTGCTTTAGATTGCGCTGCTGCAGAATTTTTTGTAGACGGTAAATACGACTATACAAAATTTGAAGGAGCTTCAGGGGTCATCAGATCATCTGAAGAACAAGCGGCTTATCTTGCTGAATTAGCAGATAAATATCCTATTATTTCTATTGAAGATGGTATGGATGAAAACGATTGGGACGGATGGAAAATCTTAACAGAAAAAGCAGGCCACAAAGTACAGCTAGTTGGTGATGACCTTTTTGTGACCAACGTAGAACGCTTATCTAGAGGAATTGAAAACCATATTGCAAATTCTATTCTTATTAAGGTCAATCAAATAGGGACCCTTACAGAAACAATTGCAGCAGTAACTATGGCCCATAAAGCTGGTTATACCTCAGTAATGTCACATCGCAGTGGAGAAACAGAAGATAATACCATTGCAGATCTTGCCGTAGCATTAGCTACAGGTCAAATCAAAACAGGTTCTGCTTCACGTTCTGATCGTATGGCAAAATACAATCAGTTGTTGCGTATTGAAGAAGAGCTGGCAGATGCTGCTTATTATCCAGGTAGAAAGGCGTTTCAATTGTAATAGCCTTTTAGGAATTTCGCTTTCGCGAAAGCGCCACACAACAAAGCCGTCTAGAAATAGATGGCTTTGTTATTTAATAAATGATTATAAAATACCGATTTAAAAAATAAATTACTCGATTAAAAACACATTTTGTCAGTAAATAGTACGAATTATATAAAATATTTTTAAATCAACGTTAAAGAGTTGTTTATTTATGTTATAAAAACATATTTAGATGAATCGAATTCTATTTTTTACTTGTCTTTTACTATTTCCCTTTTTTAATACCGCTCAAGTGATCTGGGAATCAGTTGATCAACAAGAGGTAGCAAAAGTAACTTCTGAAGAAAGAGGGGTTCAGCCGTCGGCCTACCACTTAGTTAGATTGAACACACAGGCGTTAACTGATAAATTAGTAGTTGCCCAAGACCGTTTTTCGGCATCAAATGGAATAGCTATAGACTTCCCTACTGCAACCGATACCTTTGAAACTTTCAGCGTTTATAATTCGGGAACGGTTTCGAAGGAATTACAAGTTCAATACCCAAACATAAAATCTTATGTAGGGAAAAGCCAGCAAAACCCATTAAACACCATCTATTTCACTTTAACTCCTCAAGGCTTTAGAGGTTTAATTACCGGCGAGAACATTAGTTACATGGACCCTTATGCTAAGAGTGTTCCTAATATTATCATGTCTTACGATCGAAAAGATCTTTCTAGAGCCGCTGATGATGATTTCAGTTGTGGGGTAGATGATGGCATGCATCTATTAAATACCTCTTCGTTTACAGGTATGGAAACCAAAGCTTTTAGAGATAGACAGTTGAGAACTTATAGATTAGCAGTAGCAGCAACTGCCGAGTATACGGCTTATCATGACGACGGAAATGCCGGAAATGGCAGTGCTGTAGCTGACGCTATTGCCGGTATAGTAACTACAATTACTAGAGTCAACTCTGTATTTGAAAAAGAAATGTCTATTAGATTCACTTTGGTAGGTAATAATGGTAGTTTAATTTATACAGATTCAAATACCGATCCATATGATAACTATAGTGGCGGTCAAATGATAGGTGTAAACACTTCTATAATTAATGGTCAAATAGGTAGTGCAGCTTACGATATAGGTCATGTATTCTCAACTGGTGGTGGCGGAATTGCAAGCGCTTCTAGATGTAATAATTTTAATAAAGGAAGAGGAGTGACTGGTATTGTAACTCCAGAGTTTGATCCTTTTGATATAGATTATGTATCTCATGAGATAGGCCACCAGTTTGGTGCTTCTCATACCTTTTACAATGGATGTTTTGGAGGTAGTCCTTCTTCTCAACCTTATGAAACCGGAAGTGCTTCTACCATTATGGGATATGCAGGTATTTGTGCTCCTAACGTGCAAGATAATTCAGATGCTTATTTTCATGCGATTAGTTTGCAAGAGATGCATGCTACAATGGCATTAGATACATGTGACGATCAGATTTCATTAGGTTCTAATAATCCTACGGCTCCTGATGCACAAAACTTAGTAGAGAAATTCATGCCTATAGCTACTCCTTTTAAGTTAACTGCAAGTTCTAGCGTTCCTCCAGATGCGGGTGAGGTTTACACCTATCGCTGGGATCAATTAGATACTGGTGCTGCCGCAGCAACCGGGGCCACCCAGCCTCCGTTAAGTTCGAGTACTAGTGGACCTATGTTCAGATCGAAATTTGCCACTACTGATCCTACCAGATATTTTCCTAATCTTGAGGAAGTGTTGAATGGAGCTGATGATATCTGGGAAACACTTTCTTCAGTAACTAGAGAGATGACGTTTGTTGCTACTATCTATGACAACAACTTTAATGGAGGGCAAACAGATCAAGCAGAAGTAATTGTGAAACCTACTACAGCTGCTGGTCCTTTCAGAGTGAATGCACCAGTGGCAACTGATATTTGGCATGAAGGAGAGACCAAAACAGTTGCATGGGATGTTGCAAATACGAATCAGCCGGCCTTAGCAGAGCAAGTAAATGTAAAATTATCACTAGACGGCGGATATACTTATCCAATAATGTTAGCCAGTAATGTACCTAACTCAGGTACTGTAAATGTTACCATACCTACTGGAGCTAAAACCGTTCATGCTAGAATCCTGGTTGAAGCTGTTGGAAATTACTTTTACAATGTCAACAACGGAACCTTTGAGATCAAAGAGGGTTCCTTTGAACTAACAGCTACAACTGATGATTTTTCAGTTTGTCAGCCTAGTGATGGTACTACTACTTTTGAATACAATGCAGCACCAGACTTTAATGAAAGTGTTACTTTTAGTGCCCTAGGTTTGCCAGCAGGCTTAACAGCCACCTTTACACCAAGTTCTACCACTGCCGATGCCACAGTGAGCATTAGTATCTCTGGTACCGCAGCTGTAGCTGCTAATCAGTATGATTTTAGTGTAGCAGCACAATCCACATCGGTGACCCTATCTAAAAACCTAACTTTTAAATTATTTGATAATTTAGTAGGAAATATCCTACAAATTGCTCCAGTAAATGGGGCAGCAAACCAAGTAGCCAATCCTTTACTTCAATGGGAGGATCTTGCCAGTGCCTCTAGTTATTTAGTAGAGATTTCGGAGAATAGTGATTTTTCAATCATCACGGAGTCCCATACCGTTTTTTTTCAAAACAGCTACCAGCCTACTACGCTGGTGCATAGCGCCATCTACTATTGGAGAGTGACTCCTTCTAATGATTGTACCTCTGGAACAGTGGCGTCCATCAGTTTATTTCAAACCGCTCAAGAGGTCTGTACCACCTACGACAATGAAACTTATGAGAACACAGCCCAACCGGCAAACCGACAAGACGAATGGAATACCAGTATCAATGCAGTTGCTGCAAAAGTGGTAGTTACGGATGATATAGAGGTCACTAAACTCAGTTATTATATGAATGCCACTCACGGAGATACAGGACATATTAAAATGCAATTGAGTGCTCCTACAGGCAGGTTTGCTGAAGTATACAACAGAGAGTGTGCAAGCGGAGTTAATTTTGATCTGGTCGTAAGTGATGATGGCACACAAAATTTTGGTTGTGCGCCCGGTTATACAGGAGCTTTAACGGGTAATCAACGACCAGGTCAAGCATTTACTAGGTTTAATGATGCAAGTGCTTTAGGAGAATGGGTGTTGCTCGCGACCGATAGAACAGCTGGTACGGGTGGTACATTCAATCAATTCTCGGTAACGGTTTGTGGAAGATTACAATATGTAAATGATATTGAAACTGATTTAAACTTGGGTTTAACCACCAGCTTTAACGCTACTAATGTGATTAATAATAGCTCACTGAGATCAGTACAAGCAGGCTTTACTGCTGCCAACTTGGTTTATGTAGTTACCAATGATGTGGACTTTGGACAAATCCAGCTTAATGGAGTAGATCTAAATATAGGTGATACCTTTACTCAAGGAGATATAGATAACAATCGCATTCAATATGTACATACTTCCTTAGAATTGGTGAGCGCTGATTCCTTTGGGTATAGCGTCCTAGGTAATGCCAATACAGTCTTGCTAGGGAAGGTGTTTACTATTAACATTGAAGATCCTACGCTCATCTATGATGCTGGGGTTTGGACACCATTTGCTCCTCATGCTGAAACTGGAAGTTTAAATGCGCAAGTCGTATCAGGTACGGCACCTGTTGCTGTAGATGCCACTATTAATGATCTTTCTGTGACGGCAGGGGTACTTTCTATAGCATCAAACGCAGTGCTTACTGTAAATGGAAATCTAAGTGTAGTAGGAGAACTAGATGGTACTCAGGGTACCTTGAGATTAAACGGGTCTTCGGCTCAAAGCATAAGTGGTGCGGGATCATTAGAGCTGCATATTTTAGAAGTCAACAACCCTACTGGAGTAAGTTTTGGTGCCCTTACCAATATTTACTATGTGTTAAGGCCTCAAGCATCTGTGTTAAACACAACTAACACTATCGTATTTAAAAGTAATGCCACTACAACGGGGCAGTTAGATGATGCTAGTGCAGCAACTATAAACGGTAGCGTTAGAGTAGAGCGTTATATACCTGCCAAACGTGCTTTTAGATTTCTAGCTTCTTCTGTAAATTCGACAGGTACGATTAGAGAGAACTGGCAAGAAAATGGAGCAGTAGTTGCCGGCTTAGGAACACATATTACAGGGCCTAGTGCGTCAAACGGTTTTGACGTCAATGCTTCAGGAGCCTATTCCTTATATACATTTGATAACGATAATTATACTTGGAGCGTGGTCCCTAATACCAATATAGAGCAACTGGTTATCGGTGCTCCTTTAAGGATCATGGTAAGAGGTGACCGCACAACAGATTTAACAAACAATAATGCGCAGCCTTCTGTGACCATTTTAAGAGCAAGTGGTTCAGTTCACACAGGAGATTATTCAAGGTCGTATTCCACTGTAAATGGGGAGTTTGCGATGGTTTCTAATCCCTATCAGGCAGCTGTTGACTTTAAGGACGTTTTAAATGACGTTGCTACTTCTGGTTTAAATGCCAACTTTGTTTATGTCTGGGATCCCACACTTAACACACGTGGTGCTTATGCCACCGTAGATATGTCAACACTTAATGGTACTGCTTTTCCAGGATCAAGTGCTGCTAATAAGTTTTTACAACCAGGGCAGTCGGTATTTGTTCCTGCCACAGGAGTTTCTAGTTGGACTTTTAAAGAAAGTCATAAAGCTGTTGATCAGCCTATTACTCCAGTATTTGGTGCGTATCATCAAAATCACTTCATCACTATCTCGCTAAAAGATGCCAGTGGCATAGAGCTGATTGATCAAGCAACTATGCAATATGGAAGTAGTTTCAGCAACAGCGTCACGCAAGAAGATGCAGTAAAATTTGTGAATCTAGACGAAACACTTGCTTTTACAACTGGTTCAGACCAATTAAGTATTGAAAGGCGGCAGCTGCCAATGGATGGCGACATCACCCCAATATACCTTTCTAACTATAGAAGTAACTCTTATATTATGGATCTAGAAGTTGCATTGAATGCGGGTTTGACTGCCATATTAGTGGATCAAGAGTTAGGAACGCGAAGGCTATTACAAGATGGTCATAATGCCCTAAGTTTTAGTGTAGGCGCTTCTGGAAGTATGAATAATAGATTTTTAATAGAGTATGCTGATGGTACCTTAAGTGTAGAAGAAAATAGCTTGATCAATTCTATAGCAGTTTATCCTAATCCTATAGAGAATAATAGCTTCCAAGTGTCGAGTACGTACCTCCTTGGTAAAGAGGTGCAACTGAGCATGTACAATGCCTTAGGTCAGAATATTTATGAGAGGGTTACTTTTTTTACAGATATACAAAGGATCAAACCTTCAGTTGTTCTCCGTTCAGGGGTCTACTTATTAAAAGTTAGTACAAGAGAAGAGAGTGCTACGGTACAACTTATCGTAAAATAATAGTTGCTAGTTTTGGATCTTGCAAATGGCATTACGGCGACTTTTTGGTCGTCGTTTTGTTTTTAAATAGCAGCTTATCTCGCTTTCGCGAAAGCGAAATTCCAACCTGCTCTTGTCAATTTGATGGCTTTTCAAGTTTTAAATTACACTATCCGTTTATTAAAACTAAATATTTTATTAAAGTATGGAACTTCATATCCTAAAATCTATGAAAATCAATGGTTGTGCAGTATTTTCGCAAATAAAAATCCAAAATGTAACATGGCAGACAAGGCGACATTAGAGTTTGAGGGCAAGAAGTATGAATTTCCTGTAATTACTGGCTCAGAAGGTGAAAAGGCAATAGATATAAAAACGTTGAGAAGTGCAACTGGTGGACTTACTACAATTGATCCTGGTTATAAAAATACGGGAAGTTGTACCAGTGCAGTCACTTTTCTTAATGGAGAAGAGGGAGTCCTGAGATATAGAGGGTACTCAATAGAAGAGTTAGCTGATAAAGCCGATTTCCTCGAAGTGGCCTATTTATTGATTTTTGGAGAATTACCTACTGAGGCGGAGTTGAATAAATTTCATTCTGATATTAAGACAAAATCTCATGTAGATGAAGATATAAAGAAAATTCTTGATGGTTTTCCTAAATCTGCTCACCCTATGGGAGTGCTTTCTTCATTGACCAGCGCGCTGATTGCTTTTAATCCTGCTTCTGTAAATGCCGACAGCAAAGAAGACATGTATAATGCTATAGTGAATATCATGGGTAAGTTTCCAGTTCTTGTGGCATGGGCATTAAGAAAACGCACAGGACAACCACTTGATTATGGAGATGATAGTTTAGGGTATGTAGATAACATTCTTAAAATGATGTTTAAAAGACCTAATTCGGAATACAAAATAGACCCTGTGGTTTCTAATGCACTAGATAAATTATTAATCCTTCATGCTGATCATGAGCAAAACTGTTCTACCAGCACTGTACGTATGGTAGGTTCTTCACATGCAGGTCTTTTTGCAAGTTTAAGCGCTGGTATTTCGGCACTTTGGGGCCCACTTCACGGTGGTGCAAACCAAGCCGTTCTTGAAATGCTTGAAGCGATAAAAGAAGATGGCGGTGATACTAAGAAATACATGGCCAAAGCAAAGGATAAAAATGATCCTTTCCGTTTAATGGGATTCGGCCATAGAGTATATAAAAACTTTGATCCACGTGCAAAGATTATTAAAGTAGCAGCAGACGATGTTCTAGAAAAATTAGGTGTAGAAGATCCCATCCTAGAAATTGCTAAAGGTCTTGAAAAAGAAGCCTTGAATGACCCTTATTTTGTAGACCGTAAATTATATCCTAATGTAGATTTCTATTCTGGTATTATTTACCGTGCTATGGGGATTCCAGTAGAGATGTTTACGGTAATGTTTGCATTGGGTCGTTTACCAGGTTGGATTGCACAATGGAAAGAAATGCGAGAAAACAAAGAACCTATAGGAAGACCACGTCAAGTATATACCGGTGAAAAACACAGAGCATTCAAAGAAGTTTCAAACAGGTAAATCCTTGTATTTCTTAAAAAAAAGATGACTTATACAACTCCTGAAAAGCTTGCTTTTTAGGAGTTTTTATTTGGAGTCTATATTAAAATGTTGAACACATATCTGTTCATTTTATTCTGTAAAGCCAAAATGAACAGGATATTTTTATTACTAAATTAGCAAAATGGAAAAAATAAACCTTCATGTAACTGACGAGACTTCACGGCTTAGAAGTGTCGTTTTGGGAACCGCACGCAGCAATGGTCCGGTCCCATCTGTAGACGATGCTTACGATCCTAAGTCTCGCGAACATATCATTGCGGGAACCTATCCTACAAATGAAGACATGATCAACGAGATGGAAGCTGTAGCAGCCGTTTTTGAAAAGTATGATGTTCAAGTCTTTAGACCAGAACAACTAGAAGATTGCAACCAAATCTTTACTAGAGATATAGGTTTTGTCATTGACCATATATTTGTAAAAGCAAATATTCTTCCTGATCGAGAAGAAGAACTGGATGCTATTCAGTATATAGTTGATCAAATGGATCCTAATTACGTAATACGACCACCAGAAGAAGTGCACATAGAAGGCGGTGACGTCATGCTATACGGCGATCATATATTTGTTGGGACCTATAGAGGAGAGGATTATAAAGACCATATTATCGCCCGCACCAATGTCGAAGGAGTACAGTGGCTTAAAGATAGCTTTCCTCACAAAAAGGTAGTTTCTTTTGATTTGAGAAAAGATAATTTAGATCCTTATAATAACGCCTTGCACTTAGATTGTTGTTTTCAACCAGTAGGAGATGGCAAGTGCATCATACACAAAAACGGCTTTTTAATAGAAGAAGAATACCAGTATTTAGTAGCATTCTTCGGACGTGAAAACTGTTTTGAAATTACTCAAGAAGAGATGTATCACATGAATTCAAATATTTTTTCTATAGCTCCAGATGTGGTGGTGTCAGAAAAGAATTTTACCAGATTAAACGCTTGGTTGCGCAGCCATGGAATAACTGTAGAAGAAGTTCCTTATGCAGAGATTTCCAAACAAGAAGGACTTTTGAGATGTTCTACTTTACCCTTAATTAGAGACTAGATGAGACAGATTACCGACACTATTTTAATGGTTCGCCCGGTGCAGTTTCGGTTGAACGAAGAAACTGCTGTAAATAATTATTACCAAGACGGTAAAATTAGGATCCTAGATCCTAATAAAAAAGCACAAGATGAATTTGATGCTTTTGCAGCAGCTTTAGAAGAAAAAGGGATACGTGTTTTAATTGTACAAGATCAGATAGAATTTGATACTCCAGACTCTATATTTCCAAACAACTGGATCTCTACTCATGAAAATGGAGATATTGCCTTATATCCCATGTTTGCAGAAAACAGACGTCGAGAAAGAAGACCAGATGCCATAGAATTGATGGAGGCAGAAGGTTTTCAAATCAACAACGTCATTGATTACAGCAGTGCTGAGGAGGAAGGTTACTTTCTCGAAGGTACTGGTAGTTTATTGCTCGACCGAGTAAATCGCAAAGCATATTGCAGCATCTCACCAAGAGCAGATGAAGAGCTGATGATCGAATTCTGTGAGGATTTTGAATACACTCCAGTAATTTTCACCGCTTATCAAAGCGTAGAAGACAAAAGACTGCCTATTTATCACACCAATGTCATGATGGCTCTAGGAGAAAATTACGCAGTGATTTGCTTGGACTGTATAGATGATAAAAAAGAGGCTAAAAATGTGCTGAAACACCTTAAAGAAGACGGTAAAGAAGTCATTGTTATTACCGAAAATCAAGTTGAGGCCTATGCGGGTAATATGATCCAGGTACACAATGATAAAGGGGAGCGCCTTCTAGTAATGAGTGATAGCGCTTATAAGTCGCTTACAGCTTCTCAAATTGCCAAATTAGAAAAGCACAACGAGATCCTTCATCCTTCTATTGCAACCATAGAAACATTAGGTGGTGGCTCGGTAAGATGTATGATGGCAGAGGTCTTTTTACCTAAGGCATAACTTAATACCTCTCTAAAAAAGGCAGCATTAATGCTGCCTTTTTTAGAGAGCACAGTGTTGGTATGCGTTATTCTTGTAGGTATTATTTTCCGGTCGCTATATGCCTGATCATTCCAGAAAAAATAAAATAGTGAAAAGGCAGCATCGAATACCAGTACAATCTACCCCAAATACCTCGAGGTCTAAAGGTAGCTGTTTGATGCACCACGTTGTTTTTATCGATTTCAAATTCTAGCCAGGCTTCACCAGGTACCTTCATCTCTGCAAAAAGCAGCAGTCTTTTCTCTTCTTTATCTGCCACAAGTACACGCCAAAAATCCAGCGCATCTCCAGCGTATATTTTGTCTGCATTTGTGCGACCGCGTCTTAATCCGACACCACCAATAAGCTTATCTACTGCACCGCGTATTTTCCATAAAAAAGTAGCGTAGTAATACCCGTTTTTGCCACCTATAGACCAGATACGCTCTAAAGCGGCTGCAGCATCTGAGGTTTCTAGTTGCTGTGCATCCTTTAGGCATCCATAGCTAGGTACCTTTTTATATTTATTGAGACTGCGTTTAAATCTGCTGCTCACCATCGAGTCTTTCCAGCTACTTACCACTTGGTTTTGCTCTATTTTTGCAAATGCCATATCCAGTGCTTCTTGATAGTTGTACAGTTCAATACCTAATCTTTCTGCTAAACTATTTGTTGAGGCAATTACTTCAATCGCCATACTGTCGACCAGATTTTGAGCCAACTTATAACTGGTACTAGTTACAAAATACAACCAGTAACTACTCAGTTTAGGAGTCATAATTGGAACAGTAAAAATATAGAGTTTTAAACCCCTATTTCTAGCGTATCCTAACATCATTTCTTTATAGGTCAGTATGCTTTTTCCGCCTATGTCAAAGCTCTGATCGTAACAATCTTCTCTTCCTAAAACACCCATCAAAAAACTCATGACATTGCGTATCGCAATTGGATGTGTTTTAGTATTGACCCATTTTGGAGTAACCATTACGGGTAGTTTTTCACAAAGATCTCGTACAATTTCAAAAGAGGAGCTACCGCTACCTACGATGATTCCTGCTCGTAATACGGTCAAATGAAAATTACCGGTATATAGTATGTCTTCTACTCGCTTTCGCGAAAGCAAATGCTTACTAAGTTGCTCTTCATTGACAATTCCAGAAAGATAAATGACCTGTTGACAATTGGTTTGCTGAATCAGCTCCACAAAACGCTGGGCACTATCAGCTTCCATTTGATCAAAATGATCCGTACTAGAAGACATAGAATGGATCAAATAATAAGCGGCATCAATATCCTTAGGTAGCGCGTGATCTCCAGGCGATTTGAGAAAATCAATTTCTATAATTTCAATTTGGTCTTTGATCTCTTGAGGTACAGAAAGTCTTGCAGCACTGCGTACCGCACAAACAACTTCGTGATCTTCTTTTAATAATTCATAGAGAAGGCGCACGCCTATATAACCGTTTGCTCCTGTAAGTAATACTTTCATAAGTTAAAGATAGCATACAAATGCTGTAACTAAGGTATAAGTTTGTTAAAACAAAAACGCCATCTAGAAGATAGCGTTTTAGACAATGTGACAATTTCTTATTGTTGTTTAAGGATCCTTATTTTTTTGTTTAAAATAGAGCGATTGTCATCACTACTTCTATCGATAAGTTTATTGTAAGGATCTATTCCCGCCTCAACAGGTAGATCGTCTACTTCGATCTCAAAAGTATTAGAAATATCAGTTATTTTTATTTTCTTTAAATAAAGCACTTTTGCTATTCCTGTTTTCTCCTCTTCTTTACCGAAAACCCCAACCTCAATATAATCAGCTAGGGGTAATGAGTTTAAGGCTTTATTTTTTCCTTCAGGAGTATAAGAAATACTCTTACCTGCTGCATTCTTATAAACAGATTTCCCTTTTTCGTCAGACCTATACTTACTAACTATCGCATCTATAGTTACCAGATAGTTGCCATTTTCTAATTCGGTATAACTTGCTTTTTTTACTTTGTTATCATATAAAGTTATGGTTTCAAACATATCAGTAATTAGATATTGCAAAGAGTCTGGTGTTACGGCTCTAATGTCATCTACAAATTCTGTAGCTACAGGATAAGGCGCACCTTGGAACTGATACTTTTCGGCAAATCTCTTGATGACATTATTGAATTTTTTTTCTCCGAGATAATCGCTCATGGCGTAAAGCACTAAAGAACCTTTTTGATAATGAATGTATTGTTGATTTTCATTGTACATCAAGGGGTTTTCTTTTATTTGCTCAAAGGTTCTTCCTAAAAGATAGCCATCCATGGACACTTTAAGAAATTTGCGCATTTGTTCTTTTCCGTTGGTTTTTTCTAAAACTTTCAATGAACTGTACTCCGATAAACTTTCTGATAAAAGCGTTGCTCCTTTTGCGTTGGCACCTATGACCTGATGCGCCCACCATTGATGTGCCAATTCATGAGCGGTGACACTAAAAGGATAATCTACATTATCATTGTCATCATCATCTACGTCTGCAATAAAACCTATAGCTTCACTAAAAGGAATGGTATTTGGAAAGGCTTGAGCAAAGCCTCCACCAGTTCTAGGGAATTCAATAATACGCACTTGTTTATGTTGATACGGGGTGTAGTTATCGTTATAATAATCTAATCCATTTTTTAAACCATTCATCATGCGATCTATGTTGTAAATATGATCGGGATGGTAATAGATTTCAAGTTTTATTCCGTCGTGTTCCTCTCTTCTTACATCGTAGCGACCACTTAAAAAAGCGTAGAAGTTTAAGATTTTAGAGTCCATTTTATAGTGAAAGTATTTTCTTCCACCTTCTTCCCATTCTTTAATTAGGTAACCTGGTGCAATAGCAATCTGGTCGCTTGAAGTGCTCACAGTAGCTTCAAAATCGATCCAATCACTATTACCGCCTATGTAATTGTTGTCTCTAGCGCCAGGAGCATCGGGATCAGGTAAGCGGTCTTTAGGAGGCAAGTTGTACTTCTCTCGTATTTGTGTATTGCGTATTTCGCCTTGCTCGTCGTACCCTAAAGATGGAAATATACTGTTGTTGATGAAAGTTCCATTATGAACAACCGGAGAATTATTGTTAAAGAAGGTATTAGGCTTATTCTCAGTTGTAAACTTCATAATTAAGGTATCACCAGGCTGCAAAGGTTTTTCCAATTGATACATCCTATAGAAGTAATCTTTTTGATCATAAACAATTTTAGTCGTTCTATCTAGATCAATTGCAGTTGGGCGGTCGGGATAGTTGACATGTAGGGTATCTATGGCAAGGGATGTTTGATTTACTAAGGTGTAGGTCGCACCCGCTTTAAAATCTCTAGTATCCGGGAAAACGTCCATAAAGGTAGTTACGGCTACTAGACGGGGTTGAGGTGCTGTTGCAAATTTGCTTAGCTCTTTTTCGTAGTTGACGCGTTTTACTTCTTGTTCTTTTCCTGAAGTTTGCTCATTATCTATATTGTTGACCTTCCATATATACCCCCCTATAGCAAAGAACCCTATCAAAGAAATGCTTAATATGGTTATTATTGGTTTGGATAATCTCGCTTTCGCGAAAGCGACACGTTCTTTAATAGTGGTATTCATACCTCTACGGTAGAATACTATCGAAAGCGAAAATAATGCCGTACTCAATAAAATCCAATAGACTCTGTAAGTAAAATAACGGGCGAGTCCATCACCATAACCATTCATATCACTTGGGCTTGGAGCTCCTGCACCTTGATTGAATATAAACTGACCTTGCTCAACACCTAGCGCATTTAATAATGCAGGTACTCCTAAAGCCAGCACTAATAAAACAATTAAGCCTACCCACTTATTTTTAATTAAGGTATGGATGAGTAAGGACATTAGTATCCATGGAATGAAATCCCATATATTAATTACGTATAAATCAAAGAGGTATAAAGGCAACTCCACCTCGAAAAATCCGTTATAAAACTGTATGATCACACCACTCAAGATAACAATAAGCAGGAGGGTAGCTACCATAAATAACAGCGCTATAAATTTAGAGAGCAACATGCTCCAGTTTTTAGTAGGTGTTACATCTACGAGTTGATTGATGTGTGCTGCTTTTGCACGGTCCATAATCAAACCACTGTATAAATAGATTAATAAATAAGCGAAAGTGCTAAAAATACCACCTGCAAACTGCAGCATTACCCATGTTTTAGGTAAAATATCTGTTCCGTATTGTTGTCCTGTAATCAACATTGTGAGCAATGAAAAAGCAAACGCTACACAACCAATGATGATAAATGGCCATCCTTTAACGATATAGGAAGTATCTGATTTTGAAATAATCCACGAAGTTTTAAGCTGTCCCAAAAATGATAAATCTTGCTTAACACGAGGCATGATTACTTTTTCTATGGTGCCGAAATTCTTCTTAATGACACGTTGTGATTTTTTCCTAGTAAGAGAAAGGCTTGAAGGATTTTGAGAGAAATTGAAGCCAAATAGAACTCCAACGAATACCATTAATGAAATTCCTAACCATATCAAGCGGTTGTATAATAAGGTTCCTTCTAAGAGAATCAATTGTGTGCTCTGTTCTTCAGGTGTCCAGTATTTGATTTGTGCATAAGTTGCACTATCTCCTGTAGGTTCTAACAATTCTACCCAGTAGGAGTCATCCATTGTTGGTACGCTGCTTTGAGCCGCGATCTGAAGGATGATGATCACCAATACCAACATAAATCCTATATTCACATTTCGTAAAAATGCAGTTATAGCGAATACAATAGCCCCATAAAAAAATATATTAGGAATGATGTAAATCAAAAATGGTTGAAGGTAATTCATGATCTTGAAAGGGCCTACTAACTCTTCATTTGCTCCAGGCAGGTAAAAGCCTAACGTAATACCGAGCAGGCTTGCAATAACCACTATAATGCTTATTGACATTCCAGCACTAAATTTGGCTAAGAGATAATTCCATTTAGTTAGTGGATAAGAGTACAACACTTGATGCATGTTGTTATTAAAATCTCTTTGCATGGTACCACCTATAATCGAAGGAATAAGCAAATAAGACAGTATTGCAAAAAAGCCCAACAAACCGTAGATTCCTACAGCACCATTAAGTTGAATAGCACTTGTTACAGTCACATTATCACTGTCAAAAACACCCACCGCAATAGCAGAAATAGTGACAGACAATAGAAAAAGTACGGCTGTATATAGGTAAAAAAGTGGTTTCTTGAACCAAGTTGTTATCTCGTGTAAATATATAGTAGAGAACATATTTAGGCTTTTTCTGTTTCGGCAATGAGTTGATCATTACTAAGGGTGGTGAAGTAAACATCTTCTAACGAAGCTGGTGCTTTTGTGAAAGATTCACCAGGGCTTTGTTCTCCAAAAACCCGAACATTTAATGTATTATCCTCATTATAATTAGAAGAAATGACATTAAAGTCTTTTTGCAGTTGTTCGATGGCATCTCTAGCTACCGTTGTGGTCCAAATTTTACCTGTAAGCGCAGCCACCATTTGCTTAGGAGTCGCTTGAGCCAGGATCTTCCCGCCGTTCAATATGGCCATATCGGTACATAATTCCTTGACATCATCTACAATATGAGTAGAGAAAATAACGATGTGGTTGGTTCCTATTTCCCGTAATACGTTGAGGAAACGGTGGCGCTCTGCTGGATCAAGTCCTGCGGTAGGTTCATCAACAATGATTAATTGAGGGTCGTTCAATAAAAGTTGAGCGATACCAAAACGTTGCTTCATCCCTCCAGAATATCCTGCGACATGTTTGTGTTGAACATCGGTTAGGTTGGTAACCTCTAGAGCTTTGGCTACAATAGCATTGCGCTCTGATTTACTGGTAACGCCTTTTAGACTGGCAAAGTAATGCAGCAAATCATTCGCACTCATTTTAGGGTATACACCAAATTCTTGTGGCAAATAACCTAAGGTTTTTCTAAACTCAATCTTGTTGTTTAAAATGTCTAAACCATCTAAATGTATGCTGCCCGAATCAGGAGACTGCAACGTAGCTATGGTTCTCATCAGAGAAGATTTACCAGCACCGTTAGGACCTAATAGGCCAAACATTCCTGCATGGATATCTATGGATACATCATCAAGTGCTTTTACACCATTAGAATACGTCTTGGAAACATTCTTTAAACTAAGAATCATGTGATGGGATTTTAGGGTTGCAACGTTAGTACCTCTTCTTCATAATTTGTTACACCTTTATAGCACAAAAGTTAAAAACACACACAGCCCAAAGGGAAAGGTGAAATTAAAAAAAAGCATGTTCTACACGGTACGTTTTAAAAAGGAAGAATGTCGTCTTGAATGTTACAAAAATAATTTTAATTTTTGCTAGTTGACAATTTTATAAATCATCAATAAATTCAAATCCTTGATCTAGTTTTAATTGAGATAACTTTTCAAAAAATTTATGAATGCGTTTGTGGTCGGCTTTTACTTTTACAAAGTAATTATCTCTGTGAATACTGTATTCTTGAGCGCGACCTTTGTAGATCGTAAGTTTGTAATACGGGATTGGTAGTGCATAGGTCTCTAATAAAGATCGGAACCTAAGAACGATTCCTTTTTCACGTATCTCGATATTGCAGGAATTGGCATTGTTATCCAGTACCATTAAATTGTGAATCTGTATGCTGCAAGAATTGATCAACAGCTTAGGGGATCCAGATCCTTTTATTTTCCAGCGTTCTTTTAAGGTGAGAACGGCACCTACTTCCTTAGAAATTTCTCGATCAATTTTTGGGTTGTTATAAGAGACGTTATGCAGCATAAAAAAAGTAGGGTTCTTGGATCAGTTATTAGTTCAGTAAAATCAAATGCTTGATCCAATTAGTTCGTTGAATCTCTAAAGCCTTTCATAATACTTATCTTTGCGGGCTTAAATTTTTTACTTATGACGCTGTTTCAACAACTAGAACAGGCTACGAAGGAAGCTGTACTATCTATTTTTTCTATTAAGCTGCAAGATGTGGAGATTACGCTTACGCGAAAGGATCAAAACGGAGACTATACCATTATGGTATTTCCTATGTTGCGTCATATTAAAGGCAATCCAGCCGCAATAGGTGAGCAAATTGGAATTTATCTAAAAGAACATACAGACTTGATCACCGATATCGAAGTTATTAAAGGGTTCTTGAATATTAGCGTCTCCTCCACAGCCTTCTTGACCGATTTTAATCGCATACTTAGTAATGAGAAGTATGGCACAGTTGAAGTAGATGCAAGTCAACCAGGAGTAATGGTAGAATACAGTTCGCCCAATACCAACAAGCCACTTCACTTAGGTCATGTTAGAAATAACCTGTTAGGTTATTCGGTAGCTAGTATTATTAAGGCTACGGGTCGTAAAGTCAATAAAACACAGATCATCAACGATCGGGGTATTCACATTTGTAAATCCATGCTGGCTTGGGAGCAATACGCTAATGGAGAGACACCAGAGTCTACAGGTTTAAAAGGAGATCAACTAGTAGGAAACTACTACGTTAAGTTTGATCAAGAATATAAAAAAGAGATAGCCGTACTTATTTCAAAAGGCAAGACCGAAGAAGAAGCAAAAAAAGAAGCTCCATCGTTATTAGCAGCTCAACAAATGCTTCAAAAATGGGAGCAAGGCGATGCTGAGGTAGTAGCCCTTTGGGAAAAAATGAACTCATGGGTCTATGACGGTTTTAAAACTACCTACCATAATTTAGGAGTTGATTTTGATAGCTTGTATTACGAAAGCAATACCTATTTGTTAGGTAAAGATGTTGTACAACAGGGGCTCGACAAAGGGGTGTTTGAAAAAGACCCTGATGGATCGGTATGGATCGACCTTACCGAAGATGGACTGGATCGAAAAATCGTACTGCGCAGTGATGGCACCTCGGTGTATATGACCCAAGATATAGGAACTGCTATACAACGTGTAAAAGATCACGACATTAATTCTATGGTGTATACCGTAGGTAATGAGCAGGATTATCACTTTAAAGTATTGTTTCTTATCCTAAAGAAACTAGGTTTTGATTGGGCAGAGAACTTGTTCCACCTAAGTTATGGAATGGTAGAGCTTCCTTCTGGAAAAATGAAATCCCGTGAAGGAACTGTAGTTGATGCCGATGAGTTGATGGAAGAAATGACATCCACTGCTAAAGCCATCGCGCAAGAACAAGGGAAACTAGAAGGGCTTTCTGAACAGGAGAAAGAACGACTCTACAACATGATCGGATTAGGAGCTTTAAAGTATTTTATGCTGAAAGTAGACCCTAAGAGAAGCATGCTGTTTGATCCAGTGGAATCAGTAGATTTTCAAGGGAATACAGG
>Ga0129324_10000629_pt1 | contig 24976 bp, 20 predicted proteins | sample CPBDNA_7_FD_96879 | JGI IMG/M metagenome (GOLD analysis project Ga0129324, IMG submission 96879) | Freshwater to marine salinity gradient microbial communities from Chesapeake Bay, USA - CPBay_Spr_15_0.2_DNA | ecosystem: Environmental > Aquatic > Marine > Coastal | place: USA: Chesapeake Bay... | reverse complement strand
TATACGGAGCTGGTTTACTATCTAGTATAGGGGAAAGTAAAAGTTGCCTGGAACCTGAAGTAGAGAAAAGACCTTATTCCATTGATGCCGCTTATCAAGATTTTGATATTACTAGAAAACAACCTCATCTTTATGTGACTCCTAATTTTGCGCATCTAAGTGAAGTCTTAGAAGAATTTGCAAACACCATGGCAGTGCGTAAAGGTGGACATCGCGGTTTACAAAAACTGATTAACTCTAAGTCTTTAGGAACTATAGAGATCAGCACTGGACTCCAAGTAAGCGGTGTTTTTACACGCATGATTACAAATGATGACAATGATGTGGTGTATTTTGAAACCTCTGGACCTAGTGCGCTGGCTTATCGAGAAAAAGAACTTATAGGTCATGGAACAGCTACACATCAACAAGGATTCTTATCACCGTTAGGAAAGCTTAAAGGCATCAATCTAGCCATAGAAGATATGGGACCACGAGATTTACAAGCTTATAATTTCTATGATAACGAGCGCATTGAATTCACCTATGAAAGCGGTATTAAAGTAGAAGGGCTCAACGTCACCGGTCAACGTAACGTAAATGGTAAATTAATGCTGATTCAATTTACTGATTGTACGGTAAGTTATAGGGATGAGGTTCTTTTTTCACCAGCAGATGGTCTATTGAACCTTGCCGTAGGAAAAGAAATAACAAGTGCTTATGCCGGTCCTGCCGACTATTACAGTTTTGACCAAGTATATCACGAGAGTGAGGTCAAAACGATCAAATCTATTTTTACTAAAGAACAAATTGCTATTCAAGGACTTTACGAGAAGGTACGTCATTACAGAGAAGAGGATAAAATAAACAAACCATTATTAGAAAAATTAAAAACTCAAGTACAAACGGATTATCCTGAGCAGTGGTTGTTAATTGAAGAAATTGAAGAGTTGATCAATTAGTCGAAATGACCCCTCTGCACCTTATGCAAACACTATTTTAATTGAACCATTGTATTATTTTATTACTGGTGTTATAGCCTACTGCTATACATTTCATCACTATTAAATAGGTAGTTCTACATTGACTATGGTACCGTTGCCTATGCTGCTAGTGAATTTCAAATCACCTTTCAATTTTTGAGTTGCTTTTAAAATAGTTTGAATGCCTTTACCATCTGCGATTTCTTTTCGATCATAGCCTACTCCATTGTCGTGTGTGATGATGTTACATTTCCTATATCCTACCGATGCGATACTAAAAACAAAACTGGCTTGAGAATGCGTGATGGCATTGTGCAAACCTTCGTTGATGATCGCAAGCAGTTGTAACACTTCTTTAGGCTCAAAACTGAGAAGTTCTTTTTCAGGATAGTTGATTTTATAAGCCAACTCATTTGCAATGCGTTGTGCATAATGCCTTTGAAGAATTCTAGTGCCCTGTTCGATGTCTTTTAAAGTAAAGTGGTTTTTACTGGCTGCAAATTGATAAAGCAATGTTTCCGCCTCCGTTTTGGGTAGGTTGTTTTCCGATGGCTTATGAGCTAATTCCTTTAGTATTTGGTCCCGTTGAAGTTGACGTCTGTTTTGCTCTTGTCCTCTTTGCTGTCGCCTGTCATTTTGCTCCTCTCTATCTGCTGCTGCTAAGAAGTAAATAATCACCAGCCCTAAAAGAAGACCAATAAAAATATTTCCTATAATTCCTTCCATGATTCTAAAATAAGCATTAAAATGAGATGATTTATAAGTCTTTTGTTTCAGGTCTTTTTTCTACTTAAATTCCAGCAAACTTCCCATAACATTTCACTACTTTGTCAGTAAGTAATGAAAAAACAAACGTCTTAAAAATAAAAAAATATGTTCGGGTTATTTAACAACAAGAAAAAAGAGATGATTCAAAAGTACCTTAAGGAAGGTGCTTTATTACTAGACGTGCGTACCTCCTCAGAATTTAATGGAAATCATATCGAAGGTTCTAAAAACATCCCTGTTCAGGCCATCGACCAGAAAATAAACAGTTTGGATAAAAACAAACCTGTGATCGTGTATTGCGCCATGGGTGGAAGAAGTAATATCGCCGCTGCAAAACTAAAGGCAAAAGGCTTTAAAGTAGTGAATGCTGGCGGAATAGGCTCCATGAGAAAACACCTCAAGTCTTAAGGCTCCATATAGCCTCCTAAAGGTTGTTTTTATATAGAGGCGACCTTTTAAAGTGACTTTAAAATTAGTTGTATATTCTTCCTACATTTAGCTTATGAAATTAGATCATCATAATATTAAAGCGGGTGGTAGGTTTATTGTTACTAGTTTTCAATGTGGCACATCCTTGCAACTCCTTCAAGAAAAAGGATTGTATAAAATCATATGGTGTACCGAAGGGGAAGAGCGTTTAATCATAGATGGCTATGAAGTAGTTCTTAAAAACAATCAGGTGTTATTTTGTATACCCGAAAATAGAATAGTTTTTCCTGAACACACGAAAACATTAATCGCTTTTATATTTAACCGGGAATTCTACTGCATTCAACACAACGATGCTGAAGTTTCTTGTATGGGGCTTTTATTTTACGGTTCTTCAACCGCACCTGTTATTGAACTAAATGAAAAAGATCAACGTAGTTTTAACGCGATGCTGGTGTTATTCCAAGAAGAGTTGGCCACTAAAGACCACATTCAAGGAGAGATGTTGCGCACCCTTTTAAAACGCATGTTGATCACCTCAACTCGATTGATTAAACTACAAACTAATCAGGCAAATCTATCAGTAAAACAGGTAGAACTTATTAGAAAATTTAATATTTTAGTAGAGCAGTATTTTAAAGAAAAACATCAAGTTGTTGACTATGCCGACTTGCTTTTTAAATCACCTAAAACACTTTCTAATTTCTTTAAGAAACACAGTGCAAACTCCCCCTTAAAAATCATCAATGAACGCATTGCCGCCGAAGCAAAAAGGCTGCTTTTGTACTCTGATAAAAGTGTTGAAGAAATCTCTTATGAACTAGGCTATAACGAGCCTAGTCATTTTTCCAAATTTTTTAAAACTCAAGTTGGTGTTTCACCAATGTTATTTAGGAAACAAGAATAAATAAACCCGGGTATTTATAGTTGAAACTCTCTTCTTTTACCAGTAATTACATCTATTTTAATAGTGAATACGACAGGTATGTCATCGTCATATATTTTACTAGAAAATTGATTGATAAAATCTAAATTTCGGTGTTCTTGGTTCCAGATTATATTTTTTACTCCTGATGAAAACTGATGAAGTATCGCTTTAGCATCGCTTCCGTTATGCTCTTCATAACTGCCTTGCACTAAAACCGATTCCCACCTTTTAACAGAATCTATCACCGACACATACAAAGACACCGTATTCTTTTTTCTTAAAGCTTTTGTTTTATGCCCGTTACCAGAATAACAGATAATATTGTTGTGTTCTTCATTATAAAAATAGGTGATGGGAACAATAAAAAGTTGGTTATTACTTAGGTAACCTAAGTGACCTATATAATTTGTCTTAAGTAGTAAGGCTTTCTGACTATTGTTTAAGGTTATAATCATTCTTATTATTTGAATTTAAAAGTAAGGAAGCCTGACCTATCAAGAAATGACATTTATCATTCTCCTTAGAGAATACCGAACCGATTTAGGAAAAAGCAGCTCATCTGTTCTCAAAAAAAAGTCAAAATAGTAACAGCTTTGATTCCTTATCCTGATTACTCCTATGCATATAAAGCATTAATGGTATGGAGGTAGTCCGCATAAAACATTAAAATATCCTATAAAATAGAAGCTCTTACACTTTCAAAAGAGCCTTGCTTTATGAAGGTATCCTTAATAAATTCAAAAATAAAATTACTTATCTAGTTTATAGACAGGCATCCAAAAAAGGTTTTGTTAAGCTTGATTTCACTTTCCCTTAAACATCTACACATAGAGATCACTAATAGCAATTGCGCCTTTCTCATTAAATCCTTTTGTAAATGACTGCAATTCAATTAGCAGCAACCAAATCAGTTGTAAGTAGGAAGAACTCTTCCTTTACATTTCTCTTTCCTAAATTCAAATTCATCCATTATCTTTATAGAAAATTATCTGACCATGAATAAGCTGTATTACCTCCTGTTTGTTTTTACTATTCTCGCTTTCGCGAAAGCGGAATCACAACAATTACCCGAGCTGCCAGAAGAGCAAAAATTATATGAATCACAAGAATTCAGATTGCTAGGGCCCTTCCGCGGCGGAAGAAGTGCTGCAGTGACTGGAGTTCCAGGAGCACCTAACTTGTTCTATTTTGGTAGTACGGGTGGTGGTGTATGGAAGACCCTGGATGGTGGACGCACTTGGAGCAATATCTCTGATGGCTTTTTTGGTGGTTCTATAGGAGCCGTAAGTGTGGCACCTAGTGATCATAATGTAATTTATGTAGGGGGTGGAGAAAAAACAGTACGTGGAAATGTATCCAGCGGTTATGGATTATGGAAGACAGAAGATGCTGGAAAAACATGGACTGCTGCTGGGTTACCACAAAGCCGTCACGTCCCGCGTATTGCCATTGATCCAAATGACCACAATACCGTTTATGCAGCAGTTTTAGGAAATATCTATACCCCTACTGCCGAGCGCGGTGTTTATAAAAGTACTGATGGAGGTAAGTCGTGGAGAAAAACATTGTTTGCTAACGATATGGCCGGTGCTGTAGATTTAATCATCGATCCTAGTAATGCTCGAGTACTCTACGCCAGTACGTGGAGGGTACAACGCACCCCTTATAGCCTGTCTAGTGGCGGAGATGGTAGTGCACTATGGAAAAGTACGGACTATGGGGAGACTTGGAAGGAAATTTCAACTAATGAAGGCTTTGCCAAAGGAACTCTAGGAATTATGGGAATTACCGTTTCTCCGGTAAGTTCAGACCGGGTCTATGCTATTGTAGAAAATAAAGATCAAGGAGGTTTATACCGCAGTGATGATGCTGGGTTGACTTGGAAAAAAACAAATGATGATAGAAGCCTACGACAGCGTGCTTGGTATTACTCACGTATTTATGCAGATACAAAAGACGTCGATAAATTATACGTAGTGAACGTGAACTACCATAAAAGTACCGATGGTGGAAAAAACTTTAGCAGTGCCCGAGCACCGCATGGAGATCACCACGATTTATGGATCGCACCAGAAGACCCTAATCGCATGATTATGGGAGATGATGGTGGTGCACAAATCACTTATGACGGTGGAGAAACTTGGAGCACCTATCACAACCAGCCTACCGCCCAATATTACAGAGTCACCACAGACGATTCTTTCCCTTACCGCATCTATGTGGCACAACAAGATAATGGAACCATTAGAATACCCCACCGCACCACTGGCCGCAGTATCACTGATAGCGACTGGGAAGAAACAGCTGGTGGAGAAAGCGCACACATAGCTGTAGATCCTAAAAATAACGACATCGTATACGGTGGTAGTTATGGCGGTTTCTTGACCCGATACAATCACCAAACTAAATCCCAACGAGCTGTTAATGTATGGCCAGACAACCCAATGGGACATGGTGCCGAAGGAATGAAATACCGTTTCCAATGGAACTTCCCTATTTTATTCTCCAAACATGAACCTAATAAGCTTTATGCTTTTTCAAACAACGTTCACGTCACTACAAATGAAGGTCAAAGTTGGGAAACCATCTCACCAGATTTAACAAGAAATGATCCTACTAAACTCGTTTCTAGTGGAGGCCCTATTACACAAGACAATACCGGAGTGGAGTACTACTGTACCATTTTTGCAGCAGCCGAAAGTCCGCTAAATGCTGGCGAACTTTGGGTAGGAAGTGATGATGGGTTGATTCACCTTTCTAAAGATGCTGGAAAAAACTGGGTCAACATCACTCCTAAGGGAATGCCAGAATGGGCGCAGATCAACAGCATAGAACCTAGTCGCTACGATGCAGCAACTTGCTATGTAGCTGCAACTAGGTACAAACTAGGTGATTTTAATCCGTATCTATACAAAACAACAGATTACGGAAAGTCATGGAAAAAAATAACCGATGGCATTCCTACAGAGCATTTTACTAGAGTCGTACGTGAAGACGATCAAGTACCAGGAATGCTTTATGCAGGTACCGAAACTGGTTTATACCTATCAACTAATGATGGAAAATCATGGAAATCCTTTCAACTGAATTTACCAATTGTTCCAGTAACGGATTTGGCTGTAAAAGACAACAACTTAATTATCGCTACACAAGGAAGAAGTTTATGGATTCATGATGATCTAGGATTGGTTAGAGATGCTTTTAGTAGCTCGCTTTCGCGAAAGCAAAACACCAACCAACTCTTTCAACCTAAAACAGCTTATCGCATGGACGGAAATGGAAAAGCTGGGTCACTTACCGCTGGAGCAAATCATCCTGCTGGGGTACAAGTACATTACTACTTGCCTCAAGTAACTGATAAAGACAGTATTTCGCTTTCGTTCTACGATTCAAAAGAGCAGCTGATTAAAACTTACGCTACTTATGATCAAAAGAATAAATTGGAAGTTCAAAAAGGAGCCAATTCCTTTAATTGGGATACGGTTTATGAAGGTGCTGAAAAACTACCAGGAATGATATTGTGGTGGGCCGACCTTTCTGGTGCTCAAGCTGTACCTGGAACTTATAAAGTGGAACTGATCGTCAATGGCCAAAAGCAATCCCAACCTATTCACATTATCGCTACTCCTACTAGTGAAGCTAGCGAGGCCGATATGCAAGCACAATTTGACTTTGTAAGTGAGATCAACGCTACCGTAGATAAAGCACACAAGTCCATCAAAAATATACGCTCCTTTAATAAAAAGCTGAGTGCCTTTGAAGAATTATATGCCGATAGAGAAGAGCAAGGAATTAAGGACATGATTGCGATGTCTAAAGAAATGAAAAAGAAATTTGATGCTGTAGAAAAAGCCTTGTACCAGACTCAAAACCGCAGCGGTCAAGACCCATTAAATTTCCCTATACGATTGACCAACAAACTAGCTCATTTAAATAGCCTTGCACAAATGGGTGACTTTGCTCCTACCTCTCAAAGCATAGAGGTTAAAAACGAACTCACTGCCGAAATTGAAAAGCAATTGGCTGTATTTGATAGCGTATTGAATTCTGATATTAAAAAGTTTAATGAGGAGTTTAATCAACTGGAGTTGGATTATTTGGTTATAGATAAGGAAAAGAACTAAGCCATGGATGAACTAAGCGGTTATTGGGAAGGGTATTACATCTATGGATTAGGTTACGATTTGCCCTTTTTTGGTAAAAAAGTAAAGCTATTTGCTCACTTAGAGTTTAAAGATGGTCAAATAACCGGACAACACACCGAAGAAAAAGGCCCTTTCTCTACAGGTAAAACAGTCCAATTGGTTGGCTTTTGGGAGGAAGAAATGGTTTCCTTAAGAGTTCATTACGACACTAATGAAGTAATGTTAGAAGATAAATTCACTGCAGAGAATTTGAATCACCACGTTGAGATCACTTACGATGGTTCCTTGGATATGGACAAGAAAGCCATATGCGGTTTATGGTATATAGAACATGAAATTGATGGCGAACTGGATATAGAAATCCCTCCTGCCGAAGGCTTGTGGATGTTGAGAAAAGCTAAGAAACCAGTGAGTGATTTTGATTATTCCTTATTAGGCCTTTAATTTTAATATTAAAAGTGTTTTTTATGGGGAAAAGAAACAAGACGCAGCTATATTTGCATAAGAATCGGCTACGTAGCTCAGCTGAATAGAGCACTGGATTTCGGCTCCAGCGGTCACAGGTTTGAATCCTGTCGTAGTCACCATCACTCACAACTGCGTTGTGGATTTAAACATAAGAACCTTGATAAGCTCGCTTGATCAAGGTTTGTTGTTTTAAGACACCAGACTTGCAAAGGCTGGCAGTTGTATTTGCAAAAGGGACTTCACTCAGGATCAATAAAGTTCATCCTGTCTTATACCAATCACACCTCAAAATACAAACTCAAGCTCGCTTGATCAAGGTTTGTTGTTTTAAGACACCAGACTTGCAAAGGCTGGCAGTTGTATTTGCAAAAGGGACTTCACTCAGGATCAATAAAGTTCATCCTGTCGCAGTCACCATCACTCACAACTGCGTTATGAGGTACAACATAAAACCCTTGACGAGCTCGCTTGTCAAGGGTTTTATGTTGTAAAATACAAAGATGATCATTAAATATTCCCCATTTACAACTATTGGTCGTCCTATTTTTTATTGCCATTAGCGGCAGCTATCATTGCGATATTTTTAGCGTGCTGGTCATCGTTCTCTTTTTTTTCAATTACTTCAATTTGTCGAAAAATTTCAGCGTTGAAGTTGTTAACTTTTCCTGACATTGTGAATAGGTCAATTAATGTCCAGATTCCAAAACCACCGAGTGTAAACCAATACAAAAGTTATATTCCCCATTTTCCTAGATAAGCATAGTGTGCTCCTAATAAAAACAAAAAGAGGTATGCGGTTCCTGTTGATTTTACTTTCGATTGTAAATAATGTTTGCTCATTACGTCATCATTTAATTAGCGCCTACTTCAGTTGTTATGGACTTGTTCAGCATATTCCGTCCTTTTATGTTGATGTTTTTGTTTTTCTTATAGCCATAGCACCTGGTATCAGCCTTTACCACACCGATCACAAAATTTAGACCCTATAGACATGTATTTTATACGAATTTTCTTACATAATGATCTGGTTCAAAAGTAAGTGTTCGAAACTTAGTAAACGTATGGGAATCCGTAAAGACTGCTTATTTTTAAAAATACCTCGCTTTCGCGAAAGCGAGTTAGGGCGTATAGTGAGATCTCTATTGTTTTACCGCCTTTAAACCTTTCAACATTATCTTAGAAAGTGTCTAATAATACTGTTAAATTTACAACATTAGAAAATTGTAGTAACCCATGAAAGTCCCCAAGACAATAGATAGGTTGAGAAGAAACTTATTTCGATCCATTACTCGACAAATAGGCAGCAAAACAAAGAAACAAGATCTCAGCAACATAGATCTGAATAAAATCAAAAAGGTATTGATCATACGTCCCAACCATAGATTGGGAAACCTTTTACTCACAACTCCACTTGTTCAAGAAATCACTACTACCTTTCCCAATGCTACTATTGATTTTTTAGCCAAAGGAACTCTAGCCCCTATTGTTTTTAAAAACTACGAGAACCTAACCAATTTTATACTTCTTCACAAAAGGCCTTTTGACAATATTTTAAGTTACGTGTCTATCTGGTTAAACATGCCATTTCAGAAATATGACCTGATCATCAATACCGTTAAATGTTCTTCATCAGGTAAATTACTCACTAAAATTACTCGTGCTCGTTATAAGATTTATGAATATAAGGAAGATGAAAACACAACGTCCCAAACTATACATCATGCAAAAGAAGCTGTTATCGCTATGCGTACTGCACTGTATGGATCTGGACATGCCAAGGTGACTCGAGCGGTGCCTATGTTAGATATTAAATGCAGCCATAAAGAGCTAAGAAAAGGTAAGGATATTTTAGAGTCTTTAATGGGACCAACTCAAAACATCATCGCTATTTTCACATTTGCTACAGGCGATAAGTGTTATTCTAAAAAATGGTGGGCTACATTTTATCAGCACTTATTAATTACGTTTCCTGATCATCAAATTGTAGAAATTTTACCTTACGAGAATGTTTCTCAAATTGATTTTAGAGCTACTTCTTTTTACAGCAAAGACATCAATGAGATGGCTTCAGTGATGGCTTCTTGCAAGATCTTTATAAGTGCCGATAGCGGTATTATGCACCTTGCTTGTGCCTCTGGCGTGCCTACATTGGGACTGTTTAGTGGCCGAATGGAACAATTTCGTCCCTATGGAAAAAAGAATAATGCGGTAGATGTTTCTTCAACAAGTATGGACTACTGGACAGAAAAAATTAAAGGCATTCTAAGCCCAACTTAAAAATCACCTCAAAGAGGTTGAAAAGGGAGGGTGTAACAAGGACTCCAAACCAAAAGTAACCTTAGAAAAAACAGGTTTAAAATCTCATCCAAAAAGCCGTATGCCCCTTACTGTATCAGGTACAAGTACAACGGAAGTCCAATGGTAATGTTTAAAGGGAATGTTATAGCCAACGCCATGGGTAGGTAAAGGCTGGGGTTAGCCTTAGGGGCGGCAATTCTCATCGCTGCAGGAACCGCAATATAAGAGGCACTAGCTGCCAAAATAGATATGAGCAATCGGTCTCCTGTTTCGCTTATCAAATAACCAGATAGAAGAGCTACTGCACAGCCATTTACTAGAGGTACGAGAATAGAAAAAACTAATGCAAACCATCCTTTCTTAATAAGGACTCCTATTTTCTTACCACTAGTGATTCCCATATCTAATAAAAACACAGCTAGAAACCCCTTAAAAAGATCAGTGGTAAAGGGTTCTATACCCGCGGCTTGTGCATCGCTAGCAATATAACCAATGAGCAAACTTCCTAAAATTAAAAGCACACTACCATTTGTTAGCGCATGTCTAACAAGGCCGAGTATCTTACTCCTAGAACGTTCTTCTTTTTTAGAACAAAAGCTCATTAATAACACTCCAACAATTATCGAAGGTGCTTCCATTAAGGCCATAACGGCGACCATATGCCCACCAAATGGTATGCCCTCCATTTCTAAGTAACTTATAGCGGTAACAAAGGTCACCGCGCTTACAGATCCGTAAGCAGCGGCAATGGCCCCTGCATTCTCGATAGAGAATTTAAGCCTGAGAATAAAAAACGTATATAACGGAACAATGATCGCTAATCCAATTCCCATAAAAACAGCCCAATAAATATCAGCTGTAAATACACTGTGAGCAAGCTCTTGACCCCCCTTAAAACCAATGGCAAATAATAAATAAAGAGATATGAACTTTGAAGAATTTTTAGGAATCTCAAGATCACTTTTGACTTGGGAAGCAAATAAACCTAAAATAAAAAATAGCAGCGCGGGGTTTGACAAATTGTCTGTCAAGAGATGTAAATCCATAAAAAATATTTGGGATGGTATTAATTAGTCAATAACCTCTATTTCAAGAATTCCGTTAATTTTGATCTTCTTACCCGTCAATCGAGCCTCACGACATAGCTGCTTCAGTTCCTTTCTGTCGGCAGTTAGCTCGATAACACGACTGTCATCATAACCCGTGTCACTGTTAATGTTGCCTTCAGATAAGGAAAGCCGGTGTAATTTGTGAAAATTAATTTTTTCTTCTATTAGATTACTTACAATATCTGAGGCTTCTGAGGCTGTGAATACGCCATCTACCAGCTGTACTTGATTTATAACTTCCTTAATGGTTTTCATTTTAAATTAATTTTTGTTGTTATTTTAGATAGCATACCAATGAAAAGAATCAAAAGAACTATGCCTATGGGCAATAGCAAATAAGATAACATGGAGTGACCTTGAATTAAACAGACGGCAGTCACCACAATATATGCACTACTCAAAATAACTATACCCAGATACCTCATAACTTGGGTGATGGGGTACAAATAGATAGTTGCCAACCGGTTAAATGAATCGTCAGTTGTTAAAGAGCTTTCTGAAGTATCTTTTGAATTAATTTGATGCGACATGTGTTGTCTTTTTAATTAGTGACACTGCAAATATGCAAACATACACTCATTAACTTTTATTTATATTTGTAATGAAGTTCATAAGAATTAATTATGCATTATACCTTACATCAGCTACAGATATTTCTTCAAATTGTAGAAAAACGGAGTATTACCAAAGCTTCTGAGGCTTTGTTTCTTACCCAGCCAGCAGTTTCTATTCAACTCAAAAAGTTTCAAGATCAGTTTCCTATTCCTTTAACAGAGGTGATCGGACGCCAGCTTTATGTGACTGATTTCGGTAAAGAGATTGCCGATGTTGCCTTACGTATTCTCGAAGAAGTACAAGTTATCGATTATAAGACCAATCAATATCAAGGCAAACTAGCGGGTAAACTAAAACTATCTATTGTTTCCACCGGAAAATACGTAATGCCTTACTTTCTTTCTGGATTTTTAAACCAACATACAAGCGTAGAATTCTCTATGGATGTGACTAATAAAAAAAATGTCATTCATGATCTAGAAGAGAATAAAGTAGATTTTGCTTTAGTATCTGTATTGCCTGATCATCTTGATCTAGATACTTTGCCTCTGATGAAAAACGAATTATACCTTGTCGGCAGCTCTGATAGGGAAAAAAACAGGAAAGGAAAAAAAGAGTTGATTTTTTCAGAAGAGCCTTTGTTGTATAGAGAGCAGGGATCTGCCACTAGGAATGCCATGGAAAATTTTATTCAAGGGAAAAATCTGCTTGCCAACAAAAAAATAGAATTAACTTCTAATGAAGCTCTCAAGCAGGCAGTAATTGCTGGTATAGGTTATTCTATCATGCCTATGATTGGCATTAGAAATGCTGTAGAAAAAGGGGATATCAGCGTTATTCCTTACAAAGGACTGCCCATACAAACACAATGGAACCTCATCTGGTTAAAGAAGAAAAAACTATCCCCAGCCGCGATTGCCTTTAAAGAATACCTCTTAAAGAATAAAGATCATATTACCTCAAAATATTTTGATTGGGTGGTATCCGATTAAATAAAATAATATCAGGTCATTTAGAAATGTTGTTCCGCTTTCGCGAAAGCGGAACAACAAAAATACCGAACAAAAATAGTTGTAAAATAACAGAAACTTCTGTATATCTGTTCTGCTATTAAGACTAGGGAATGTTAATTCCCTACAATATGCAACTCTCCAAAATTCTTATCCACATATAGGGTTTGAGTTTTTGGATCGTATTTCAATTCTTTAAATGAAACTTTTACATTATCTACTTCAATATAGTTAATTTCAAATGGTAATCCTATAAAGTTAAACCGCAGGGTTTCATATTCTGTTGCATACTTTCCGTCTTTATATTGAGAGATGATGACTTCCTTTTCCTTGCCTTTAAAACTTAGATTTCTAAGACTAAAACGGCCTTTTTTGTAATCATAACCATCTGCTGCATCTTCATAAACAATAGACTTTTCTGTGCCTATGGTATAATACACGTCTAAAGTTAAAAAATCTATTTTCTTCTCACCAACATACTGCATAACTGGATATCTCGGAATAATGGAGCCTGTTTTAACAAATAAAGGAATCTCATCGATATCGGCATCCACCCAGGCCTCTTTTCCACCAGTAATCGTTTCACGAGTCCAGAAGTTGCACCATTCTCCTCGAGGTATGTACATTCTGCGACCTTTTGCATTAGGCTCTAATATGGGGCAAACCAGGATTTGATTTCCGAAAATAAATTCGTCATTTCTATAGTGTGTTTGTGCATCCTCTTGATCATATAATACCAGAGATTTCAACATCGGAGTTCCTTCTTCGGCATATTGCCAAAAGGCCGTGTAAAGGTATGGAAGTAACTTATAGCGCAGTTCAATAAATTTTCTAGTGATATTTGTCACGTCTTCATCAAATGTCCACGGTTCTTGATCTCCGTGATCACCACTAGAATGCACACGACAAAAAGGGTGAAAAACACCAAGTGCTATCCACCTAACAAAAAGCTCCCCTGTAGGCTGCTCTGCAAAACCACCTATATCAGATCCTGTAAAAGACATTCCTGATAGCGCCATGCGTTGTGCTTGAAGATTTGCGATGCTTAAATGTTCCCAAGTGGCTACGTTATCACCAAACCAGCTGGAAGTGTAACGCTGTGTTCCTGAATAGGCCGATCTTGTAATCACAAACGGACGTTTAGGATATATATATTTTTTAACGCCTTCATAAGTCGCACGAGCCATTTGCGCACCATAGACATTGTGGGCTTTTCTGTGAGAGCAAGGATGCCCATCAAAATCATGACGCACATCATTTGGGAAGGTCTTATTAGGAACTTCCATCACTGCCGGCTCATTCATATCATTCCAGATTCCGGCAAGTCCATTATCTGCAATCAGCCCTTTGAATAAATCTGCCCACCAAGTTCTTACTTTAGGGTTGGTATAATCTGGAAAATAACATTCTCCAGGCCACACCTTTCCTTTCATATAAGGACCATCAGCACGTTTACAGAAGTAATCGTTTTCCATAGCTTCTTTATAGACATAATAGTCTGGGTCCACCTTGATTCCTGGATCTATAATCGCGATGGTCTTAAACCCATCTTCTCTTAGGTCGCTAATCATCTTTGTAGGGTTAGGAAACTTCTCCTTATCCCAAGTAAAACAGCGGAAGCCGTCCATATAGTCAATATCCAAATAAATCGCATCACAAGGAATTTGTAACTCTCGAAATTTTGAAGTGATTTCCCTTACATTGCTTTCTGGATAGTAACTCCATTTACACTGGTGGAAACCAAGCGCCCATAAAGGAGGCAATTCTGGTTTACCGGTAAGCTCAGTATAACCACTAACTACGCTATTCAAGTCTGGGCCATAAATAAAATAATAATCCATAGTTCCCCCTTGTGCCCAGAAGCTGGTGACATGATGCCGCTCTTGTGCAAAATCAAAGAAGGATCTGAAGGTATTGTCAAAGAAAATCCCGTAGGCAATTTTGTTTTGAAGCCCTATGTAAAAAGGGATGTTCTTATAGAGTGGGTCGGTGTGTTTACCAAAAGCATACTGATCTGTCCCCCACATTTCAAACCTTTTGGCACGCAAATTATTATCTGCTGGCTTATCGCCAAGACCGTAATAACTCTCACCAGGTTGTGCTTTTTTGGACATCTTAACTACCTCACCGCCATACTCATAACTCTCCTCATAGTGAAAGCCTAATTCATCTTCACAAATAATTTTTCCGGTCAAATCAAAAATGCGAGATTTTAAATCTGCTTTTGCAATATGACAAACGATCTTTGAAGTAATAATTTCGTAATAATTATTTTTTTCAACAACACTTAACTTATTATACCCTCTATTACTAGTGGCCTCAACTGCATATGAAAAATCCTTTTCAAGTTTTCCACCCGTTCCATATTTAAAACGTATCAAGCTGTCCCGAAAGATTTGTACCCGCAAGATCACCCCATTATCGGCATAAAAGGTCAAGGTATCTACAACATGATCAAAAGAGGTTAATTTACCTGGAAACACATTGCCTTGACTGTATAATTCTGTATTTGTAATCATAAAATGATGAAATTCAATATTTTAAGGATAATCTTTAACTCCTACTCCTAAGATCTAAATTATGAAAAATATTGATGAATCAGGTTGTTAAATAGCAGATAGTTACTCCCGCTTAGTCCTTGTGGATTTGACAAAATAAGGACTTAGAATTATGAGATTCACAACAATCGATAATATCCATCATTCAAAATTGAAATTTGCATAAGGCTTTTGCTTACGAACCAAGGTTATAAGGCGGTTTCCCTATAAAAATATACTTTATCAACATAAAAGACTGCTCAAAAGCAGGTCAAAGCGATGTAATTGACTTCTCGAACCGCATTCAAGGAAAAGGAAAAAATGAAGTGCTATGGGCAGTCCTCTTGACATATGGCACCCTTATGAGATTCCATAAACCAAAACTCCTAAAGGCGGCAATTGCAACGCGACAGATTGCTTTCTATTTTGCCACTCTTTTTCTTGAGGAGTAAGGGACTTTTTAACTTTAAAGTTGGAGCCACCATATTTAGAATCATCACTATTAAACAGCAATTTATACTTCTTATTAGTAGGTAATCCTATGCGGTAATGATCTCTTGCCACGGGGGTCATATGACATACCACTACAAGATGAGATTTTCGCCCTTTCCTGATATAACTGATCACAGAATTTTGGTGATCTTCATAAGAAATCCATTCAAAGCCGTCGCTACTAAATTGCTTCTCGTACAAGGCCTTTTCATTTTTATAAAGTTGGTTCAAGTCTTTCACCAGTTCTTGAATACCTTGATGAGGTGCGTATTGAGTCAGGTGCCAATCGAGGCTTCTGTTAAAATCCCATTCCTCATGTTGTCCAAATTCAGATCCCATCATCATCAATTTAGCTCCTGGATGCGTGAACATATAAGAAAATAGCACCCTCAGATTTGCAAATTTCTGCCATTCGTCTCCTGGCATTCTTCCCAGTATAGTGCTTTTACCGTAAACCACTTCGTCATGAGATAAGGGCAACATAAAATTCTCTGTAAAGGCATAGGTCATCGAGAAGGTCAAGTCGTCTTGATGATGACACCGGTAAATAGGTTCTTTTTTGAAATACTCCAATGTATCGTGCATCCATCCCATCATCCATTTCATCCCAAAACCCAGTCCTCCTTCTGAAGTAGGCGTGCTTACCATAGGAAAACTCGTGCTTTCCTCAGCAATAGTTTGAGTATCTGGATAATTAAGATAAACAGCTTCGTTCATTTCTTTTAGAAAGGCAATAGCCTCAAGATTTTCTCTTCCGCCGTAACCATTGGGTTCCCACTCTCCTTCTTCTCTGGAGTAATCTAAAAACAGCATACTGGCAACCGCATCCACTCTCAATCCATCAATATGATAGTGATCCAGCCAAAAAAGTGCATTAGAAATCAGAAAGCTTTTTACTTCATTGCGGCCATAATTAAAGATCAAGGATTTCCAGTCGGGATGGTAGCCTCTTTTTTTATCAGGATGCTCGTACAAATGTGTCCCGTCAAAATAACCTAAGCCATGTGCATCTTCAGGAAAATGTGAAGGCACCCAGTCTAATATAACTCCCAGACCTGCATTGTGACAAGCGTTGACCAGCTCTTGGAATTCTTCTGGATAACCAAATCTTGCTGTAGGGGCAAAATAGCCGGTGATTTGATAGCCCCAAGAAGGATCGTAAGGGAACTCCATGACTGGCATGAACTCGATATGAGTGAATTGCATCTCTTTCGCGTAAGCTACCAAATCCAACGACAGCTCGTGGTAACTCAAACTCCTATCTTCCTCTATCTTGCGTTTCCAACTGCCTAAATGAACCTCATATACCGAGATGGGGGCATCAAGCGCGTTGTTTTTCTTGCGCGACTTCATCCATTTATGATCATTCCATTTGGGTTGGTAATCATATACCACACTAGCCGTACGAGGTGGATGTTCATAACGACGTGCGTAGGGATCGGCCTTTTCTGTTACCCTATCGTTGTGTGAAGAGTGTATTTTATATTTATAGGTCGCACCGTGTTTTACTCCCGCAATAAAACCTTCCCAAATACCACTACTGTCCCACCTGACAAAGAGTTGGTGTTCATTTTCTGTCCAAAAATTAAAGTCTCCAATCACAGAAACACTTTTGGCACTAGGTGCCCAAACCGCAAAATAAGTTCCTTCTACTCCACCAAGTGTCATGACGTGAGAACCAAATTTCTCATACAATCGATAATGCTTACCGCTTTTGAACAAATCGATGTCAAAATCTGTAAAACGACTGTGTGCTCTTACCTCAACCATGATTTAAAGTGAAAATCCTTGAGGAATAACGGCGTCTTTTTTGATCACTACAATACCATCTTTTACGACAAAATACTCAGTTTCTTGATCTTTTAAATGCGACCCTCCATTGATTTTTACGTCATCTCCGATACGTACATTTTTATCAATAATCGTGTTTTTAATATAACATCGATCTCCAATTCCAGCGAGAATTTTAATATGTGATTTTTCAATTTTTTCTAAGGATTCATATTCATCATTACCCATCATGTAGGTATTGATTACTGTAGAGTCTTTTCCTATTCTAGAGCGTATTCCTATAACTGAACGTTCAATTTTGGCTGCTTGAATAATACAACCCTCGGCAATAACCGCCTTTTGTAAATGAGTGTCTGATATTTTTGAAGTAGGCAGCAATCGGGCATTGGTAAAAATACGTTGTTTGTCGTCATAAAGATTGAACTCTGGAATATCATCAGTAAGACCTAAGTTAGCTTCAAAAAACGACTCTATATTTCCTATATCTGTCCAGTATCCTTCAAATTGATAGCTTAGTATTTTATGTTTCCCAATAGCTTGAGGTATGATTTCTTTACCAAAATCAATAGTACTTGTATCGTTCATAAGCGCTATTAATAGGTCTTTATTAAAAATATAGATCCCCATGCTGGCCAAGTAATTTTTACCCTGCTTTTTCATTTCATCACTTACCTGACTGGTCCAATCTGGCAATACACTTGCTGTTGGTTTTTCAATAAATGAAGTAATGTTGTTGTCCTGATTTGTTTTAAGAATACCAAAAGAAGGTGCGTCCTTCTCATTTACAGGAATGGTCGCAAGAGATATGTCTACACCTCCATCTATATGAGCCTGGAGCATTTCATTAAAATCCATTTGATACAATTGATCCCCGGATAGAATTAACACATATTCAAAATTGTGTCTTAAAACATGGTGCATGCTTTGTCTAACGGCATCGGCAGTACCCTGAAACCAGCCTTTGTTATCTGGAGTTTGCTCAGCAGCAAGAACATCGACAAATGCCGAACTAAAGAAACTAAAATGGTAGGTATTCTTAATATGTCTGTTTAATGAAGCAGAATTAAATTGTGTCAATACATACATTCTCTTCAAACCAGAATTGATGCAATTAGAAATGGGTATATCAACCAATCGGTATTTCCCAGCTATATTTACTGCAGGCTTACTTCTTGTTTCAGTTAGTGGATAAAGTCTGGTTCCTTGCCCTCCACCTAATATGATACTTAAAACTTTGTCATTCATCATAATCAGTAGGTTAATGAGTTATAGAGTTGTATGTAGATTTTCGCAGATCGATCCCAAGAATGGTCTATGTTCATGATCTGTTTTCTTAATTTCTTAATTGTTAGCTGATCTTTATAAAGAGAGGTAGCTCTTTTTACAGAGGATACGATTTGCTCCACCGTCGTATCCTCGTGCATCAGTCCAAAACCGCCATCTCCTATGTCCACTATCGTATCTTTTAAACCACCTACAGCACTAACAATGGGAATGGTTCCATACCTTAAGGAATACATCTGGTTGAGGCCACAAGGCTCAACTCGAGAAGGCATAAGTAAAAAATCTGCTCCTGCATAGGCGATGTGTGCTAGTTTTTCATCATAACCTATATAGGAGTTGTATTGGCCCTCAAATTTTTCATTTAAGGCCTTTAATTGTTCTTCCGTTTTAGGATCTCCAGAACCTAATAACAAAATGGAACTATTTTTATGATTCAAGACTTGATCAAAGACTTCTGGAAAGAGATCAGAGCCCTTCTCATAAACCAGCCTACCTATAAAGACAAATAAGGGTTGATTCATATCTAGGTGATAAGTATCACATAACCATTTCTTATTGGCCTTTTTTCCACGTGTATAGGTGGTTACTGAATAGTTCTTTATAAGATAAGAATCGGTGGCCGTATCCCAAACTTGTGTATCTATACCATTGAGAATGCCTACACATTTGGCAGACTCATGACTTAGTAAACCTTCGAGGCCATTGGCGTGGTGTTTTAGTTCTTCCATATAACTAGGAGAAACGGTGTTCACACGCCAGGCACATTTAATACCACATGCTAGTGGGTTGATATAGCCATCCCAATCTAACAATCCGGTGTGCTCAGGTTGAAATGCAGGGATCCATCCTATATGTTCGTGAGAAAAGCCTCCTTGATACTGCGCATTGTGAATGCTCAAGACCGAAGCGATGTTTTTAAACAACTTAAAATCATAACAATAGTACATCATAAAAGGAATTAGTCCCGTATGATGATCGTGGCAATGAATCACATCTGGCAGACTCTTTTGTGTGCCTAACCATTGCAACGCAGCAATTTGAAAGGCAGTAAATCTTTTGGAATCATCAACAGAATATACATAGTCCTTAAAAAGCAATGATGGAATATCAATTAAGTAAAGCGGAAAACCCAAGTCTGTACCAACAAGCTCGAGCACATGGAAATCATACGTCTGTTGTGCCAATTTAACCACCCCTTTTCCTTTATTAATAAAAGAGTTGGTTCTTGTATAAGCTAAGTCATAAAAAGGCATGATGACACTCGTATTTTCACCTTGAACATTTTGAAATTTAGGCAGTGCTCCCACTACATCCGCAAGCCCACCTACTTTGGCTACTGGATAACACTCGGCACTGATATGAATAATATTCATAAATAGATGAATTTGTTTGCGCTATAAAAATTAAATCATTTTCCCTTACAATACCTTACATTACAACAAAAGTGTCCCGCAGGCAAATTTACTTGATGATCTATGTTACCCTTGTTAGGGTTCTCCAAATATTGATTAATCATCTTTTTCAAAACTGAAGTTTGATCAACAGTCATTACCTCTCTTTGCTTTTCCTGATTGCTTAAATAACTTTGAATAAGTAAGACTCTCAGAATACACCAAGTCGTCAAAATATCACGACTTTCTGCTTAAAGATGGCACTTAAATATACATTATATTTTTAGAAACCGTGTTTTTTTTATGGAGCTATTGCTAAAGAATACGTCAGCAACAATCTTACATAGAGCCACTTTAGACATCATTAAACCTAATTATGACCTTATTGGTGCTAAATAAAATGGCTGCAATCTTAGTGCAGCCATCTGAAATTGAACGAGTGATCGGCTTAGGTAAGTTGCGCTTTAACAGCAGCACTGATACTTCTCCCATCTGCTTTTCCTGCTAGTTCTTTATTTGCCATTCCCATGACTTTACCCATATCTTTCATGCCTAAAGCGCCTGTGTTAGCAATAATAGCAGTTACTGCTTTTGTAATTTCTTCTTCACTCATCTGTTCTGGTAAAAACTGCTCTAATACTGCTGCTTGAGCGAGTTCTGGCTCTGAAAGGTCTTCTCTATGTTGCTCTGAGAATATACGGGCGCTATCCTTGCGTTGTTTTACTAACTTTTGAACCAGCTTAACTTCGTCTTCATCCGTCAGTTCCTCGCTAGTGCCTGATGTTTTAGCTAATAAAATCTCGCTTTTTACGGCTCTTAATGCTGCAAGCGCTGTTTGATCTTTTGCTTTCATAGCCTCTTTGATGGCAGTCATAATTTCTTTCTCTAAACTCATATTCTTATTTTTTTAGGTGTTGGTAATGCTCCTTAAATGGAACTGTAGGATTATTGCGTCTGCGCACACTGATACAAAAATTAAAAATACCATTTTGTAAAACATAAAAAAACCCAGATACCATTACAGTATTTGGGCGGTTGTTATTTTATAGCCACTATCACTAGTCTACATTATCGTGTAAAAAAGAATTGTTATTAGATCGCAATTGGATCTCGTCATTCTCATTTGTAGAAAGTGTGGTTCTAGATCGATCTCTTTCTTCAGGTAATTGATCCAGTTCTACACCATGCCTTAAATAGGCTGGTTGCTTTTCTATCTCTTCTATACGGTGGGAACTTTTAAACTTAAAATTATAAGCGTGCATCTTACGCTTGCGTTCTTCTGCCCTAAGCACTAAAGCCTCATTAAGTGGCAAGTCAGTAGGATCTACCTCTTTACGCGCCTCTTGATCGATAGGTTGAGGTGTTTGCTCCACTTCTTTTATCAGGATTTTTATTTCTGGTTCGGTGCTTACTTTAACTTTAGGCTCTCGAGGTCTTGCAGCATTCAATTGATCTTCAACTTCCAAATAATCTTCTAAAGAGTACTTTTTTTCACCTTCGTCAGAAAACTCTGTTACAGGAACTACATTAATAGGATCGTTTACTTCAATATCTTCCAGATAATGGGTAGTGGTTGGGACCTCTTTTTGTTCCAATTGAGCTGATAAAGGCATGTCAAAATCTAAGAAAAACTGATCCTTTTCTTCTTCCTCTGTAATTTCTGGGGTGACCTCCTTATTAACTACCTCTTTAATGATGAATTCCTGAGCTTGATCCAAGACTTCTTCATAGATCACGTTGAGGTTTTGTATAAATTCTGTAGTAGGAATGAATACGTTTTCCTCTGCTACAGGAACCATAGTTTCCTCCACCTCTTCATCACCTAATTCATGAACGATTATTAACTGCTCGGCAGGCTCTGAAGCTTGTTCCGCTTTCGCGAAAGCGAGATGTTCTTCTACCTCTTCGTCCAGATCCATAATCAACGTTCCAGGAATTACATTGACGGAGGTTTCTTCTAAAATCGCAGTAGCACGTTGCTCCTCTTCTAGTGTATGGATAATACGCTTGGCTTCTGTATTTGATATCTCATTTTGCTGTTCTACATCAAATCCAGTGGCGATAACAGTGATGGAAATTGCGTTACCTAAGGCTTCGTCTTCTCCTACACCCATAATGATGTTTGCCACACCGCCAGCTTCATTTTGTATGTGTTCATTTATTTCACCGATTTCATCAATAGTAATTTCTTCTGTACCAGAGACGATCAATAGCAACACGTTGGTAGCGCCATCGATTTTATTATCATTCAACAAAGGAGAGTCTAATGCCTTAAGAATTCCTTCTTGAGCTCGGTTAGAGCCGGATGCTTGTGCGCTTCCCATAATAGCCGTACCGCTATTTGCGAGTACTGTTCTTGCGTCATGTAAATCAATGTTTTGGGTGTAGTGATTTGTGATCACCTCAGCAATACCTTTTGAGGCAGTAGCAAGTACCTCATCAGCTTTAGAGAATCCTGCTTTAAAACCTAAGTTTCCATAAACATCTCTCAATTTATTGTTATTGATAATGATCAGAGAGTCTACACTTTTACGGAATTTTTCTATTCCTTTTTGTGCCTGCTCATTGCGTACTTTTCCTTCAAACTGAAAAGGTGTTGTGACAATACCTACGGTAAGAATGTCCATATCGCGGGCAATTTGTGCAATTACTGGAGCAGCTCCTGTTCCAGTTCCTCCACCCATTCCAGCGGTAATGAATACCATTTTGGTATTAGAATCTAAAAGCGCTCTAACGTCTTGTATACTTTCTTGAGCTGCGCGTTCTCCTACTTCAGGATTTGCCCCAGCTCCTAAACCTTCCGTTAGGGTTACTCCTAGTTGTATTTTGTTAGGTACAAGACTGTTTTCAAGGGCTTGTGAATCTGTGTTACAGATGACAAAATCTACTCCTTTAATTCCTTGCTGGTACATGTGCTTGATGGCATTGCTACCACCTCCACCTACCCCGATGACTTTGATGACGTTTGATTTGTTTTTAGGCAAATCAAAGGCGATGCTGTTAAATTCTTCACTCATAATATGGCTACTTTATGGTTTAAGCTTTGTGGTGGTTTCACCACGATATTCTTATTTAGTGTTGCAAGCGAGTAGTCTAAACTGAATTACTCTGCTTTGTCAAGAAACTCTTTAAACTTGGTTGCCCAAGCATCAAAAATTCCCTTCTTTTTTATTTCTTCAGAAATAGTTGAAGCTTCTTCTTCTGTTTCTTCGACTTCTTCTATTGGTTGCTCTAGAACTGGTTCTTCTACTGCTTTTTCTTCATCTTGATCAAAGTGTCCTTCCAGACCTTTCATTACCAATCCTACTGCTGTTGCAAACAATGGACTGGTACTTTCTGTATCGCTATCCCCAGCGAGGTGCTCATTGGGGTAGCCTATTCTGCTAGGCATTCCTGTCACATACTCTGCTAGTTGTTTAATATGTTTTAACTGGCTACCTCCTCCAGTCAAAACTACTCCTGCAATCAATTGCTTTTTAGGCTCGTCATGACCGTAGTTTTTAATCTCTACAAAAACCGTTTCTAAAATCTCAATCACACGAGCGTGAATGATCTTACTCAAATTTTTAAGTGTGATTTCCTTAGGCTCGCGACCTCTTAATCCAGGAATGGAGACTATTTCGTTTTCTTTATTCTCACCAGGCCATGCACTACCAAATTTTGTTTTGAGCAGCTCTGCATGTTTTTCTATGATGGAACAACCTTCCTTAATGTCTTGAGTAATGATGTTTCCTCCTTGAGGAATTACGGCTGTATGGCGTATAATTCCGTCTTTAAAAATAGCAAGGTCTGTTGTTCCCCCACCTATATCAATTAAAGCAACACCAGCTTCTTTTTCTTCTTGACTCAAAACTGCATCTGCACTTGCAAGTGGCTCTAGAGTAATTGTCTTTAATTCCAGATCGGCACTTTTTACACATCTATAAATATTGCGTATGGAAGCTACCTGTCCCACAACCACATGAAAATTGGCTTCCAAACGACCTCCGTACATTCCTACAGGTTCCTTTACGTCTGACTGACCATCAATTTTATATTCTTGAGGGAGCACGTGAATAATTTCCTCTCCAGGAAGCATGACTAATTTAAACACCTGATTACAAAGGGTTGCAATATCTTCTTGATTAATAACCACTTCACTATCTGCTCTAGTAATGTAATCACTGTGTTGCAAACTTCGTATGTGCTGTCCTGCAATCCCTACAGTCACCTCTTTTATTTTAATCCCGCTTACTGCTTCTGCCTGGCTTACCGCCTGTTGTATAGAAGTTATGGTTTGAGTAATATTGTTGACCACCCCGCGGTGTACCCCCAAACTTTTTGACCTTCCCACACCTAGAATCTCAAGTTTACCGTATTCATTTTTACGACCGATCATAGCTACAATCTTAGTAGTACCTATATCCAGCCCTACTGCATATTCTTGTTGTTCCATTTTCCTACTTTTTTATTACTACTACTTGATTGTCAAATCGCAAATCTATTGAATGGATCTCGCTCCATGCGGTATCCTTTTGCATCTTTGCAAGAAAGGCTTTGTAATTCATCATCTTATGCTCTAGTTTCTCTACTTTTCCTAACCTTACTTTAAAATCAAAAGCTCTTACCTCTAGGCTTACCTCGTCTTGTTTATCAAAGACTATTTGAGTAAAAGACGCTTTTAACAACGCATCATTTTTAATAAAATTGATCAACTCAAAAGCTTTATTCTGCACGCTCTTGCTGTACCCATAAATCAACGGAACATTAACGGTATGCTCTTTGGACAGCGGCATGATTAAATTATCTTGATCGAGATAAGCATTTGTT
>Ga0129324_10000628_pt1 | contig 24978 bp, 17 predicted proteins | sample CPBDNA_7_FD_96879 | JGI IMG/M metagenome (GOLD analysis project Ga0129324, IMG submission 96879) | Freshwater to marine salinity gradient microbial communities from Chesapeake Bay, USA - CPBay_Spr_15_0.2_DNA | ecosystem: Environmental > Aquatic > Marine > Coastal | place: USA: Chesapeake Bay... | reverse complement strand
GCTGCAGTCACAGCCGTAACAACTGCGGGCGATGCCGCAACGATGGATGTGAAATTCACGGCCATCAAGGGTGGGTTTGGATACGATCCAATTGTCGAACTCAATGCATATTATCTGATGTACCATGTCCTGCTTGAGGGTGATGAAAATCCGGCTGATGGATTTAATGGCGACTTCATTCCAGCGAATAATTATCGTCAGGTTCTCATCATGAAGAACCCACTCGATGTCGGAAGCCCGCAGGGTGCATTTGTTGATACGACCGGCCTTGCCCTGAAATACCATATTGTATCGGCTGCCGGTACATGGGTTCTTGATGATGTCATCACAGGCGGAACATCCGGCGCAAAGGCCATCATCGATTATTATGACGCCCCCACTGAGCGGGTGTATTACCACCAAACACAGGTAACCGGATTTGTTGACTTCAATGATTCTGATGCTCTGACCGGTGATGGACTGTCAACCGGAGCCATCGACGGCAACGCAGATGATGCAAACAACCCGGGCGAGTTCGATAAATACTCCGGGACCATTCTATCAATCGAAAACCGTGTGGCCGTCACCCGGGCTATTGATCAGACAGAAGATTTGAAGGCGGTTTTGCAGTATTAATCGCAAAGGAAATATAATATGTTTGACCATCTACCAAAGCAGGAAGCCAAGCCCGAGGACCCTATGGTGTTCTACATTCAGCCGAGGTACTCATCCATGGATTCGAGTTCGGAAGCGCTCTTTGGGCCATCCGATAATGAATCGGTTGACCCTACGAACATAATGGCATTTTCTATTGAACGTGCTCACCTAAATATGGACGATTATATGTCAGAAGGTGAATGTAGATCAGTTATTGATGATGCCATTAAGGCTCTTCCTGAAACTGAACTAAAGAAGTTTGATGATGTAGAGCAGAATGAATGTGCAGTTCGTGCTCTATGCCATGTGATCGGGAAACGATGTCGCCGAGGAATGGGAAAATACTTCCCGGAACACAGCACAGTTGCATTCATTGGCCGAGACCCGTTTGATGCTGGTATCATAATTTCGGAATGTAATGGAATGTTCTTTCCATATTTTCAAGATAATTGGAAGAACTACTTCATTAATGTTCGTCCATAAATAAGAATACTAGGAAAACACAATGGCCGTCAATACAACAGTTGCCCCGTACTTCGATGACTATGACGAAGATAAACAATACCACAGGCTTCTGTTCAGGGGCGGTCGAGCCGTGCAGGCCCGTGAGCTTACACAGATGCAGACTATTCTACAGAACCAGATCACTAGATTTGGGCAGAATATCTTTTTGGAAGGCTCTATGGTTGTTCCGGGTGGCGCATCCATTGATACCAATTACGAGTATGTGAAGCTTGATGATGCATCACTAGGTGCAGTGGTGTCAGGCGCAACACTGGTGGGCCCGACGCAGTCCAATCTGACCGCAACCCTTATCCAGTCCGTTGCTGTTGACGGTGGCGATCCTGCTACCCTCTACGTTCGATACACGGGTGGTGGTGGTGGGACCGGTGGACGGTTCCAAGATGGCGAGACCATCACATGGACAAATCCGGACACGACATCGGGATCGTACACCGTTTCAACATCCGGAACAGGCACCGGAACAAAGGTTGATCTCCAAAAGGGCGTGTATTTCGTCCGGGGCTACTTTGCGGTTGCGACCAGTCAATCACTCATTGTCGAGAAATATGGCATTCCAACCGGCACGATTGAACTCGGCCTTACGGTTGCGGAAACCATCGTCACATCCGACACAGACGCAACACTCCTCGACAATGCGAACGGCACAAACAACCTGAATGCACCGGGGGCTGATCGCCTGAAATTTGCGCTGACCCTGATCGACAAAACTGATGTCAGCGCTGGTGAAGATTACTTCACGCTTGTGACCATCAAGGATGCCGAGATTGTCGAGCAGGTCACCCGCTCCACATATGCAATCCTCGGCGAAGAGATGGCTCGCCGGACCTATGATGAATCCGGAAATTATACCGTCGATCCATTCATCGTATCTCCATCCGCACATGCGAGTGATGCCACCAAGCTCACCCTTGCGATTGATCCGGGTCGGGCATATGTCCGGGGGTTCCTTGTGGACAAACCACAGGCGTCTAGCATAGACATAGATAAAGCCCTGACGACCGCAATCAAGAACAACTCAAAGACATCCACATATCACGGCAACTATGTTCGGGTAAATGCACTTACTGGTGCGCCGGGCCTAGACACGTTCGAATCTGTATCTTTGAAGGATAGCGGTGGCACTATCCGAGGAACTGCAAGACTACGTTCTATCGCTCTTGAAACTGGTGCGATCTATAGACTGTATCTCTTCGGTGTTGTGATGAACTCCGGATATGCATTCAATGTTATTAGAACTATTACTGGCACTGCATTGACAGCTACTACCATTGATGAAACTAATGCAGACACTGTCAACAATGCGATCATGTATGACACAGACAAGAACAGCCTTATATTCAAAATTCCACACGCTCGCATCAAGGCGATCACGGATATCTCGGCCCGGGTCATTCGACATGAAGTCGATACTACGGACGGGTCCGGGGATGTCACGCTGGACACCCTATCAGCAACCGTAACATGGGCGAATACCGGTGAATGGATTGTGTTCCGGAATGACACCGGCGCCATTGTCACCGGATCGGCCTCATACGGTGGCTCTGGATCACAGACCATTCTTGTATCAGGCCTGACGGCGACAACAGCCCATACATTCATTGCATTCGTGGACAAAACGACCGTCACCAATTCGAATCGCACCAAAACTCTAACGACCGTCACAGATACCGCCCTGACACCGGACGGCTCTGATGTTGTTTCGCTGATCCATTATGACATCTATGATCTGGTCTCAGTGAAGGATGTTGATGATGCGGATGCAGACATCACCAGCCGATACACACTGGACGGCGGGCAGCGTGACAATTTCTATGCAAAGGGCCAGCTACTTCTGCGTGCCGGTGCTGTTGCGCCTGCCGGGAATGTCAAGGTCACCTATAGATATTTCGCACACGGTGCGGGTGATTACTTCAATGTGGATTCATATAACTCATTCATCGGGCTCGGTGAATTCGATTATGGTGATATCCCCATCCACACGTTTGCGGATGGCACGAAGGTTCGCCTATCGGATACATTCGATTTCCGTCCAAAATACACAGCCTCTACCGTGTCATCCATCAACGAAATTCCAGAGAATAATGAAACCATCCAATCGGATGTGAGCTATTATCTTCCTCGGATTGACACCCTCTATATCGACTCAAATGGACAGTTCGGCCTTGTCGCCGGAAACCCTTCGCTCAAGCCACAACCCGGCCAAACCCCGGCGAATGCGATGGGCATCTATACGATCAATGTGAACCCCGGGACCGTTTCGGTGTCAGACATTAACACATCATTCATCGAAAACAAGCGATACACCATGCGGGATATCGGCCTGATCGAAGCTCGGATGGATCGCATCGAAGAGTTCGCAACCCTGAGTGCGCTTGAGGTGAATACACAATCATTGGAAGTTCTTGATGCGTCGGGAAATAACCGCTTCAAGTCCGGGTTCTTTGTTGACAATTTCAACAGCCATGCATTCGCAGATTTCAAGAACAGCGAGTATCGAGCAGCTATCGATCCACTGGCAGGAGAGGTTCGCCCGGGCTTCAAGGAATACAATGTACGGCTGGTATATACAGCATCCGCAACTGACGGGTCTGCATCTTCCGGTATTGTTCGGAAGGGCGACTTCCTGATGCTTGATTACACCGAGGTTGTGGAAGTTTCACAGGGTCTTGCGTCCAGCGCAATCAATGTCAATCCATATTCTGTGATTACGAATACCGGAGGCATTACCCTTTCGCCCGAAACGGATGAATGGCGTGATGTTGAAACGGATACCAATCTGGTTGGCGTGCAGGAAACCCGAGCGATCAACCCAACTCAAACCGGCAACTGGGATAACTGGCGCTGGAATTGGGCAGGGGCGCCGAATATCGTGAGTGGGTTCAACCGAAACTCTCCACTAGATTTTAACGAGGTATAATACATGTTGACTCCCGTCACAACTATAATCAATCTACCGGGCGGCATTCGTCGGACAACGACAACCCGCACATTGACTGTGGTGCTGCTACCGTTTATGCGGTCTCGTAAGGTGTATTTCAAGATTGAGGGTCTGCTGCCTAATTTGGAGCACACCCCGTATTTTGCGAATGTCGATGTGAGCGACTGGTGCCGGGAAGAGGCCTTTCAGCTGATGTCCGATGTGGACGCCGATCTAGAGGATGAGGATAGTGCATCACTGTCCGCACATCCAAGCGGATCATCGGCGCTCATCTCGGATGGCGATGGCGTGATCACAGGGACATTCTTCATTCCAAACACATCGGCACTCCGCTTCCGAGCTGGCCGCCGTGAATTCAAGGTTCGGGATGCTGCAGCAACAACCGATGCAAGTTCGATCTCCAAAGCATTCGCTGCATACACCGCACAGGGCACGCTAGAGACCCGTGAGACCACAATCACGACCATCCTACCACCGCCACCAGAACTGCCCGTGACGGTACGCAGAATCGATCCTCTGGCACAATCATTTGTGATCGAGCGACAGACCGGCGCATTCGTGACATCGGTAGACATTTTCATGGCTACCAAATCTGCAACGGTTCCGCTACAGGTTCAAATTCGTCCGATGGAAAATGGCCTTCCAACAGGATCGCCGGTCCCCGGGGCGGTGAAGTTCGTTTTACCCGCAGATGTCAATGCACATGCATCTCCGTCAACAGCAACCGACGCCTCGATTACAAACGTTGCGTTTGATGTTCCGATATATCTGAATGGGTTCACGGAATACGCACTGGTTCTGCTGGCAGAGTCTGATGACTATACCGCATGGACAGCCGCAACCGAAGAGTATGTTGTCGGCTCAACCACCAAGCGGATCATGAAGCAGCCGTCGCTTGGATCACTGTTCAAGTCTCAGAACGGCACCACATGGACTCCGGATCAGTCCCGGGACATGATGTTCCGGATCAAGCGAGCAGCATTCGGTGCGGGTTCGACCGGCACAGCATATTTTGAACAGGCCGCCCTTCGCCGGAAGCCCATCACGCTGATCGAAGTCCTGAATATACAGGCCAGCCCGACTGTGCGGGTGTATCACGAAAACCATGGTATGTTCACTGACTCATCCGTAACCCTTTCGGGGCTCACCACAAACCATGGCATCGCCGATACATATCTGAATACAACCCATGTAATTGTGGACGGTGATGACGCCGATTCATATACGATCACGGCTACTGGCGGGACATCAACAACGTCCGGCACATCGGTGCAAACCGGTAAGGCCACTCAAAATCACACATTCGATTTGATGTTCCCGAATGTCAATCAAATGATCCTTTCCGGGGCGGTTGCCCAATGGGCGGTCAAGACCACGACCGGGCAATCAATTGCGGGTGATGAAACCCCATATGCAAAATCGGCATCATACGAGGCCGTATCTGTGAATGACAATATCGAGTTCATCAACCCTCGCACTGTTGGATCAACGATCAACGAGAGTGTGAACATGTCGGCAGAGAAGTCTCTTGCATTCGAAGCAAGCCTCTCCACAACATCCGATTTGATTTCGCCAGTTATCGATCTATCCAGATTGTCTGCGTCTCTCATCGGCAACCGGATCGACAGGCAATCCGCAACGCCAGACCTCGACGGCTATAACGAGCCCGCAAACTTTGTGTCCGAAACCGATCCCATCAGCGGAAGCTCCCTTGCAAAGCATGTGTTCCGGGCCATCACCCTTGAACAGGCAGCGGTCGGCATCAAGATGCTCATGGCAGCTAATCGCCCGAGCGGATCATATATCGATGTCTATTACAAGGCCATCGCATCCGGCTCCGATGCACCCCTATCCCAGACGGATTGGACGCTCGCAGTCATTGATCAGGCCATCCAAACGGATGATGACCCGAACGTATTTCGGGAGTATGTGTACACGATTGACAGTCTGGATGACTTCAACACATTCCAAATCAAGATCGTGTTCACATCATCGAATACATCAAGTGTACCAAGAATAAAAGATTTCCGGGCAATCGCTCTGAGCACATAAATAGACACATGAGAGTACGTGATTTTCCAGATTTGGCCAGAAATTCGGATGGCGCAGTCCTTAATACAAACAAGGATGCATATGCGGTCGCCCGAAAACGAATGCAGGCAATACAGCAAAAGAGTAGAGAGCATCAAGACTTGCTGGATCGAGTTGATGCACTAGAAGAGGCAATTAGGAAACTCACAGATGGCCGATAGAAGCGTAACATACACCGATACCATTGAGCAGTTCTTTCAGACCTATAATCTGACAGCTGCGGATGTCGGAGATATCAGCACCCTCTACACCACTGCCACTGACCTCTCAGCGGCTCTCAATGAATTGCACGGGACAACCCCCGGCAATGACGTCCAGAAAGATGCCCTGACTATCGATGCCATACATGCCCGTGCCGGGCTACTGGCGTCCATGGACGGCGATTTGGGCGGCGTGTCTATCGTTGCCGGTCTCAACACATTCTACACTGCTTATGATACGCTTCTAGCACCCGGAACTTCATATACCACCGTTGCTCAGACAACGTCCGGTGCCATCAATGAGCTTGAATCTCAACACAACACCCTGAATACAAAAGTCGGGACGCCAACCGGGTTGGCCGCTGATATTCAGGATGCGGTTCTGACCATTGCGGTCGGCAAGGTTGATACGAAGTTCGAAAACCTGATCGGCAATCTGGCGTCCGGCCTCAATGCCGGATTGACAAATACTGATGTCATCGTTGCCATCAACTCGGTTGATACAAAATACTCGACATTCACCGGCCATGGCACGGCACTTAATACAACCGCAACAGCTCTTGCAGGTGCGGTCAATGAGCTACACGGCGAGATCAACACCAACACGTCCGGCATTGCAACGCTGAACACGCTTGTCGGAACGCTATCACTCATCCACGTTGATATCAGGTCGGGCACATCCGTTGCAGCGAGCCTTGATACGTTCTACGACGCATATCTTGCAAAGATTGCTCCCGGCACCGCTCTGACAACATCAGCAACGACACATGCCGCTGCCATCAATGAGCTGGAAAGCAACCATAACGCCCTTGATACTCGGGTCGGGCCTCTGGCCACGATCAACGATGCAATCGAAGGCGCAAGCATTGCGGTGTCCCTCAACAACGCATATACGATTCAACAATCCGATAACACCAATCGTGCGGCATCCGTCACGGCCCTGACAGGCACCACCCCCACGAATGAAGCGACAGCTGATGTTGCGACGGTCGAGGCATTGCACTATCGGGTCGGGCTGCTATCCAATTTGGATGCTGGCATCTCGGGCGCCAATGACAACAATCTTGTTGCGGCAATCAATTACGTATATGGCCTGCAAACTGGTGCGACCGTTGCATTCACGAACGCAACGCTTTCGGGTACGCTTGATGTCACCGGCCTAGCGACATTCTCGGGCGGTCTGACAATCGACGCCGGTGGGTTCACCTCGCTTGGTATAGACGACAACGCAACATCGAACAAGTTTCAAATCGAAAATGCTCTGATCAGCGCAAAGACGAATGTTGCGGTGACCGGCACCATGACTGCAAGCGGTATTGCGACCGCATCTGATTTCGTATTCGGAGCAACGACCGGCTCCCTTCATAATGGATCAGGTGAACGGGTCGATTTCACATCGTCAACAATCACACTGGTCGCATCCGCAGCGTCAATTGCCGCATTCGCAAATGCGGGCATCACATTCTACAAGGATGTGACCTCGGCCTTTGATATCTCCCTGACCGGAAGCGGTACGCTGAACATTGCGGGTTCCGAGGTTTTCCACCCGGGAAACATGGGGTCCGGTTCTGGGCTTGATGCTGACTTGCTTGATGGTGTCCAGCTTGTCAATATCGCTCGAACAGATGTCGCCGAAACCTTTACATCCGATGTAACGATCACCGGAAATCTGGTGGTAAATGGTACGACAACAACTGTTAATACCGAGACCGTTCTTATCAGCGACAACATCATCACGCTGAATAGTGATGTGACCGGAACGCCTTCACAAAATGGTGGATTTGAGATTGAGCGGGGGACCTCTCTAAACGTATCCATTCTATGGAACGAAGCGTCTGATTATTGGCAGCTTACGAATGACGGATCGACATATACCCGCATCCTGACCACTGCCGATAGTGGTGCCGGGAATGCATTTGATGCGGACAAACTCGACGGTCAGCACGGCAGCTATTATCTTGCATGGGCCAACCTAACCGGCGTTCCATCAACATTCACACCGTCATCTCACGTTCATGCTGCGGCTGATGTAACGTCCGGTACGTTTTCGACGGCCCGTATTCCATCACTGGCGGCATCTATCATCACGTCCGGTACGTTCGCCGATGCTCGCATCTCCGATATGGCGGCGAGCAAGCTAACAGCCGGTACAATCAGCCTGACAACAAGCCGGGCTGATCTCAGCTATTTGCGCTTGACATCAAATGCCACGACCGCCTTGACCGCAAATGGTGATATCATTTGGAACAGCACGACCGGTATGTATTATCGCTCGGGTGGCGTCAACTATAAAATATGGTCCGAGCAAAACGATGGTCCCGGGACCGGCCTTAATGCCGATCTTCTGGATGGTCTAGAAGCAGCTGCATTTGCGACAGCTTCTCATACACATGTTGCCACCGACATCACATCCGGCACTTTTCTAGATGCTCGCATCCCAGCATTGGCGGCAAGCAAGACCACATCTGGCACATTCGACGTTGCTCGTATCCCATCACTCCCAACGTCGATCATCACATCGGGCACATTTGTCGATGCTCGCATCCCGTCCCTTGCTGCCAGCAAGGTTACAACCGGTGTATTTGATGTAGCTCGTATTCCTGAAATCACGGTCGCAATGATGGCGGCGGGTGCTGTTCAATTGAGCACAGATGCATTCGCCGATGTGGACTCGATTCTCATGACGGCAGCGGCTGTTGATGACCTGATCAATTCCAAAGGATACACCACCAACACCGGCGACGTTACAGGTGTGACGGCAGGTTCTGGTCTGACTGGCGGCGGCACCTCCGGTGCCCTCACGATTAACATCGGTGCGGGGACCGGCATCACGGTTGCGGCTGACGCAATCTCTGTTGATATGACCGCATTCTCGACCACAAATCTGGGCGAGGGTACGAACCTTTATTACACAGCAACCCGGGCGAACGCTGCGATTGATGCTAGAGTGACACAGGCGTTTGTGAACGGGCTTTCGGTGAGTGCCGGTAGCCTGAGTGGCATTGGTGCAGGAAGCTTCCTGCGCTCGGATGCCGCCGACACGGCCACAAGTAAGATCACATTCAACGCCGGTATTCGACTCAACGACTCCGACATCATTGAGTTCGGATCGTCGGCTGATGGTGAGATGTTCCACAACGGGTCGCATCAATATCTGGATATCAATCTCGGTGACTTCATTATTCGAGACGGGACCACCACCCGATACACATTTGCCACATCAACCGGTGACTTCACGGCGACCGGAAACATCACGGCATACTCTGATCTCCGCCTTAAGACCAAGGACAGCGATATCATCGGTGCGCTTCACAAATTGAAGTCCATCGACACCATGTATTATTACTGGAATGACAAGGCCGCAAAGATTGGCATTGCTTCGACCGTGCGCCAAGTCGGCGTCACGGCCCAGAGCGTTGAGAAGGTCATGCCAGAAGTGGTACATGAGGATGACGGTGGAAACAAGACGGTTTCATACGAGAAGCTTGTACCGCTTCTGATCGAGGCTATCAAAGAACTTGAGGCCAAAGTGGCTAGATTGGAACGCAAGTAATGGCAACGCCAGTCACAGACAGAGCATCATTCCGGGCATACTGCCTGCGGGAACTTGGTGATGGCATTCTGAACATCAATACAACGGAAGATCATATTGATGACCGAATTGATGATGCTGTTCAGATGTTTGTTGAAAATCATATGGACGGCTCAGAAGAGCTGTATGTCAAGCATGTCGTGACGGCAGATGATGTGACAAATGGTTATATCACTATCCCGGACAACATCATTTACATGACAGGCGTCTTTGATCTCGGGGCATCCCAGTTCGGAACCAGTCTGCTTGATTTCCGCTTTCAGATTGACCTGCAGCTCGTGAAAGAGCTTGAGCAGATGGGCGGCATGCAGTCGTATGTCCAGACAAAGCAGTATGTCAGCATGCTGAATGATCTTCTTAACGGAGAGGTGGGCTTCCGCTACAATAAGCATGGCAAGAAGCTGTATCTGGATATTGACTGGGCCACTGATGTCACGGTCGGAAACTACATCCTGATCAAGGCATATGCCAAGGTCGATGAAGACGTGACCGAGATGTGGAATGATCGCTGGCTCAAGAAATATGCGGTCGCACTCCTGACCGTTCAATGGGGCCGGAACCTTATCAAGTTCGGCGGCGTTCAAACGGTCGGTGGCGTGACATTCGAGGGCTCTTCGATCCTGCAGATGGGTATTGAGGATCGCACACGATTGGAAGAAGAGCTAAATACAAAGTACAAGACACCTATCGATTTTCTTATAGGGTAATATAATGGCGACCAACTCATACTTTTCAACAGCTGGATTTGCGACCGAACAGGCTCTATACGAGGATTTGGTCATTGAGGCCATCCAGATGTATGGCAATGACATGATATATGTTCCCCGCAAAAAGGTTCGGATGGACCTTCTTTTGGGCGAGGACATCTCATCATCGTTCGAGGAGTCATACCCTATCGAGATGTATGTCGAGAATGTTGCGGGCTATGAAGGGCAGGAGCTATTCCAGAAGTTCGGTATTGAAATTCGGGACGAAGGAACTCTTGTCGTTTCGAGGGCGAGATGGCTGGCCGATATCGGCACGCCCGCAGGCATGATCAGGCCGCTAGAAGGCGACCTCATTTACGTGCCATTCTCTCATGCCCTATTCGAAATCACCACCATTGAGCATGAAGAGCCATTCTATCAGCTGATGAACCTCCCGGTCTATAAATTGCGCATCTCACTCTTCGAATACAATGACGAAGACCTCGACATTGATGGTGTGGACACCTCTGGTATTGAAAGCTCTGGTACAATGGTTTTGGTTTTGGATTCCTCGGGTGCATTCACGACCGGCGAGACTGTTACACAGGTTCAAACCGGCGCTACTGTCACCGGTGAAGTCATATCGATTGTGGGCAATGAGCTGACCGTCACACATGTCGGATCATCGGTCGAGGACTTCCGTCTATTCGTGGCCGGGATCGACATCACATCGGACGAGAGTTTGCTGACCAGAGGCGTTGTGGATGTCGCAATCAAGGATACCCTTTATGGGGCGAACACCGTGATTACAGATGAAGCGCACGAGGCGATCTTTGACTCGTCCAATCCATTCGGAGAGGCATTCTAATGATCGGTGCATTCTATTATAACGAGACGATCAGAACCTGTGTTGCTGTATTCGGCACCATGTTCGATAACATATATGTTGCCCGCAAGAACGGCACCGGTGGATATTCAAATCAGAAGAAGGTTCCGATTGCATACGGCCCTCGCCAGAAATATATCGAGCGGGCGACCGAGCGGGAAGACCTGACAGCTGACCGGGTTGCGATCAAGCTTCCACGCATGTCATTTGAGGCAGATGCACCGCTGTATGATGCCGAGCGCCAAAAGGCCAAACAGAATTATCAGGTGCTCGCATCCACAACGGCGGGTTCTAGCTTTGGTGCCCGGGTCTGGGCTCCGGCGCCATACATCATCCCGTTCGAGCTTTCGATCATGTCTCGCAATCAGGACGAAGTTCTACAGATTTTGGAACAGATCATCCCGTATTTCAAACCTTCACTTGGGATCAAGATCAAGCCGGTTGCGGGTGTTGACGAGATTGTAGACGAGATCACCATTCGACTGCAGGGCATTTCAAAGGACGATCAGTATTCCGGTGATATGGGCGAGCGGCGTTTGATCGTATATTCCCTATCATTTGATATGCTTATCAATGTGTATGGCCGGATTGATCAGGACGTCGAGGTCATCAAGACCGCAATCGTGAACATCCGGGATACCGATACATCTGAGACATATTTGACCAAGACGGCGGCGGTTAATCCACAATCAGCTGATCGTGACGACGCTCATACTATAGATATAACGAATACATTTGGATTTGATAGCGAAGATTAACATGGACGATGAAGAGAGAAATCCGGCTAATGATCAGGTTGATGATTACAAATATAGCCGGTTCGTATACTATGAACTTCTAAAGTCTGGCATGGAAGTGCTTCCGGACCTCGTCACCTTGACGAAGGAAACGGAGCACCCACAGGCATACTCTGTCATGGCTGCGTTCATAAAGAACATGGCCGATGTCAATGACAAACTTGTTGATACTCAAAGAAAAATGCAGGTTATAGAAAAAGAGGCCGGGCGCACCAAACAATTGGATGGCCCGGCGAATCCCCAAATCGCATTCAGGGGTTCTACCGAAGACGTACTCAAGCTGATGAAAGCCGAAGCAGATCGCATCAAGGATGCTGATTACTCGGAAGTATCCGATGAAACTGACGACAAAGTGCCCACAGAATCCCCATAATCTTCGAAGCTATATGCAGAACCACCGGATCAAGCACTCGGGGGTTCAACAGATATGGACACAGTGGGAGCTAGACGAATACGCAAAGTGCGAAGCGTCATGTGAATATTTCGTTGAAAATTATGTGAAGATCATTCATCTCGATCACGGGCTGGTTGACTTTGTGCCATATGAATACCAGTCCCGAATGTTCAAACATTTCAAGGACAATCGATTCAGCATCATGCTGGCATGTCGCCAGTCCGGGAAGTCCACCGGTGTTATTGGATATCTCCTACATTTTGCGCTGTTCAATAACAGCGAACACGTCCTCATTGCGGCCAATAAACTGGACACCGCCAAGGAGATGATGCGCCGTATTCAACGTGCGCTCGAAAACCTTCCATTCTTCCTGCAGCCGGGCTGTAAGGCACTCAACAAGACCCTGATCGAGTTCGATACGGATACGATCATCGAAGCCGTCGCAACAAGCTCTGACGGTGCCCGGGGCAAGACCGCATCTCTGATCTTCTGTGATGAGTTCGCATTCGTGCAGGATGACGAGGAGTTCTATGAGTCGAACTACCCGATCATCTCATCGACCAAGACCGGCAAGATCATCATTGTATCGACGCCGAACGGGATCAACAACCAATTCTATAAGCTCTATGATGACGCTATCTCAAAGCGCAACACATTCGCTCCATTCCGGGTCGATTGGTGGGATGTCACGGATAGGGACGAAGCATGGAAGGAAATGACAATTGGAAATATTGGGCAAAAGAAATTTGATCAAGAATTCGGAAACGGGTTCGGCCAAACAAGCAAAACCCTCATCTCCATGGATCATCTTTTAACTATGTCACCAGCAGAACCGGTGGCCAAGCACGAAGACATTAATATATTCGCAAAACCAGACCCCGATCACAAATATATCATGACTGTTGATGTATCAAAGGGACGAGGACAAGACTATTCCACATTCTCGGTATTTGATATTTCGGTGGAGCCCTTCATGCAGGTTGCCACCTATAGAAACAACACAGTTTCTCCGCTGATCTTCCCAAATCTTATCTACAAGACCGCCATGGCATATAATGAGGCTCACATTATTGTGGAAGCCAACATGGGAGAGGTTGTATACAAGATTCTGTATTACGACATGTCATACCCATACATGTTCTCAAGCCGGGTGGCCAATGGTCGATCCATGGGGCTGGAAATGACCCAGAAGGTCAAGCGCATCGGCTGTTCCAACATGAAAGATATGATCGAGCAACGGAAGCTCACTCTGGTGGATCAACAGACCATTGAAGAGCTACGAGTATTCGAGGCCAAGAACGGGTCATTTGCGGCCCGGAAGGGGTGTCATGACGATATGGTCATGTGCATCGTCATGCTATCGTGGTTCACAGATACGAACATGTTTGGTGACATGCACACCGGAAAGCTCCGGGACATGCTCGGTGCAGAACAGGCCGAGTTGACCGGCCATACAGTTCCGCTTCTTGGATATCTGGACGAAGAAATGTACGAGGACATTATGGATGTGTGGGACCCCAAGCAGCACGAAAATCTGCAATGGAGAGTCGAAGCCGTATTCGATGATTGGGATATCCATGCGGCCCGGGAGACCAAAGACGGCGATGACTACATGTTCTAGGTATAAATAGAATAGGTGATCCTCATCATAATGCGAGAATGCTCGGGTTTACTAAATACATGTGATTGTGAATACCCATATAATGTCCCTTGTAATTTTCCAAATAAAAAGAGGATAAATCCTAAATGAGCTTTCAAGTCTCTCCGGGTGTTCAGGTCACTGAGATCGTTAACACTACCACCATCCCCGCAGTAAGCGCATCGACTGGCGCCTATGTCGGAAATTTCCGCTGGGGTCCGGTCGAAGAAATCGTAACCGTTGAGTCTGAGATCGATCTTGTATCGAAATTCGGCGCACCAACAGCTGCGACCTCGGTCGATTTCCACACCGCTGCAATGTTTCTCAAATATTCTCGTGACCTACGAGTTGCCCGTGCCATGCTGAACGCCGTTACGGCCAATGCCGGTGGCGATGGAACTCTTGTCGTCAAGAATGACACGAATTACGATGCCCAAACTCTGGTGTTCGCAAACGTTGGTCTATGGACCGCACGCTATCCCGGCACTCTCGGCAATTCACTCAAGGTCTCTCTGTTCGGCTTCAAGACCGATGCATCAACCACGCTCACCAACTTTGGTAGCTGGGCATATCAGGCTAACTTTGATGCACCAACCGGCACATCTGCATACGCTGCCAAATTCGGTTCGAGCAACGATGAAGTCCATGTTGCGGTGATCGATGAGGATGGTATATTTACTGGCACCGCTGGTGCCATTCTGGAAGTGTATCCGTTCCTGTCACAGGCATCAGATGCCAAGAGTGAAGATGGATCGAGCATCTATTACGCTGACGTCATCAATGCAACATCCAAGTACATTCGCTTCGGTGCCAATGATGCAACCAATATGGCCAATGGCGGGACCGCTGCCACCGGCGCTTCCGATTACGCTGTTACTCCTGCGGGCGGTGCCATCACAACATCACTCACAGCGGGCGTAGACAGCTCAACACTGACCGCAACTGAATTTGAACTGGGCTGGGACCTATTTGCGGACTCGGCCACTGTGGACGTCTCTCTGTTGATTGCACCAGACCTTCCGAGCGCATCAGCCACAACCATTGCGGCATACATCGTCGCAATTGCGGCGGCCCGTAAGGATGCGGTTGCGATCATCTCACCGGTTGCTGACGATCTCACGGCTGCGGCCATCAAGACATTCATGGATACATGGTCTGGCGGATATGGCATTGCCGACTCCGGACGTCTCAAGGTCTATGATAAATACAATGACCAGTATATCAACGTACCGGCATGCTCCTCAACGGCTGGAATTATGGCCGAAACGGATCGCACATATGGGTCTTGGTATTCCCCAGCCGGTTTCAATCGTGGACAACTACGTGGTGTAACATCCCTGTATTACAATCCGTCCAAGACTGATCGGGATACACTCTACAAGGCCGGTGTCAACCCAATCGTTACACACCCGGGTCGTGGTACGATCCTGATGGGTGACAAGACCAAGCTTGGCCGTCCATCGGCTTTCGACCGGATCAATGTCCGCAGGCTCTTTATCGTGCTTGAAAAGTCGATTGCGATTGCTGCCGAGGATACGCTGTTCGAATTCAATGATGAGTTCACTCGGGCAAACTTCCTCAATCTGGTGGAACCATTCCTCCGGACTGTCAAGGGCCGCCGGGGTATCACGGATTTCCGGGTCGTATGTGATGCAACCAACAACACACCAGATGTGATCGACCGCAATGAATTCGTCGGCGATATCTACATCAAGCCTGCCCACTCGATCAACTACATCCGATTGAACTTCGTGGCGACACGTACCGGCGCAGACTTCAACGAACTTACAGCGGGATAATCCAAAATGGCAACCAATGACGTAAACAACTTCAAAGCAAAGTTCACGGGAGGTGGCGCTCGTCCTAACCGGTTCCGAGTTCTATTGACCTTCCCGGGTTATGTGAACGGAGACACTGAGCTTGCATCGTTCATGACGAAGGCCGCTTCCCTCCCGGGCGTAACGCTCGGTGAAATCACGGTCCCGTTCCGGGGTCGCCAGACATACTGGCCCGGCGACAAGACCTTTGAACCATGGTCCATCACTGTCATCAATGACACGAACTTTTCTGTCAGGGATGCTCTGATTGCATGGTCCGATGGTATCAATGACAATACGACAAATGCATCCACAGTGGATGTCCAGAATTGGTTTTCTGATCTGGTTGTCGAACAGCTTGATTTGGACAGTGAAACTGTCCTCAAACGCTACAAGATGATCGGTGCGTATCCAACCGCCATCAGCGAAATTGCGCTGGCGAATGAAAGCGGCGACTCTATCGAAGAGTTCACATGTCAGTTCCGCTATATCAGCTGGTCTGAAATTAAATAATGACGGGCGGGCTTCGGCCCGCCCACCCTCGCTATATAGGTAATATTCATGCTATCTCCAAATGTACCACAAACCGAAGAAGAAAAGCGTCAGCTCAAGGGCTTCACCCTATTCGGACACGAAATCCGTGCGCATAATGACGATCCGGCTGACGCAAAGGTCATGTCGTTTGTCCCTCCACATGAGGAGACTGAATCTGCGATCATCACAACTGCCGGTGGATTTACCGGGCAGACCCTTGATGTTCGAGGAGACCAGTTCCAGAGTGAGCGGGACCTGATCGTAAAATACCGGAATGCAGCAATGCATCCAGAAACTGACCGGGCAATCGAAGAGATTATCAGTGAGGCGATTGTCGCCAATGATAATGACATGCCGATCACCCTAAACCTTGACCATACCGATCTATCGGATGGTGTCAAGAAGAAGATTGTTGATGAGTTCGAGAAGATCATGCGCCTCATGAACTTTCGAAAGAATGGACACGAAATCTTTCGGCGCTGGTATATCGATGCCCGCCTTGCATATCACATTGTGATCGACCTGAACAACCCCAAGCGTGGCATTCAGGAAATTCGCCCAATCAATCCACTGAAAATCCAGAAAGTCAAGGAAGTCGTTGAGGAGCAAGATGCTCGTACCGGCGCTAAGCTCATCTCTGGATGGGACGAATATTTCATCTACTCGGATGACGGCTTCACCGGAAGCTCATCATCGCAAGGCGGCGGCTCCATGGGGATGGGACAGGGCGGCGGTGGTTCGGCTGTCAACGGCCTGAAAATTGCGAAGGACTCGGTTGCCTATATCACATCCGGGATCATGGATCAAACCCGTCGATACAATCTGTCATATCTGCATAAATCTCTCCGGGCGATTAACCAGCTCCGGATGATGGAAGATTCACTTGTCATCTATCGACTCGCCCGTGCACCCGAGAGGCGCATCTTTTCGGTTGACGTCAGCGACATGTCAAAGGTTGCGGGTCAACAGTATATGTCACAGCTGATGGCGAAATATCGCAACAAGCTCACATATGATGCGGCGACCGGTGATGTTACCAGCGACCGCAAGCACATGCATATGCTCGAAGACTTCTGGCTGCCTCGCACATCAACCGGCGGCGGTGCACAGGTTTCCAATCTACCGGGTGGTACAAACCTTGGCGAGATCGAAGACATCTTGTATTTCAAGAAGCAGCTTCTCAATTCCATGAATGTGCCCATGAGCCGTCTGGATAATGAGTCCGGCTTCTCGCTCGGGCGTTCGACCGAAATCAATCGGGACGAAGTCAAGTTTCAGAAATTCATCGATCAGCTTCGCACAAAGTTTGCGGAACTATTCAAGCAGCTCCTGCGCAACCAGCTTATCCTTACCGGCATTCTTACGAGTGAGGAATGGGAAGACTTGGGCGAGGAGATCATGTTTGACTATGCTCGGGACAACTTCTTCTCTGAATTGAAGGAAGCTGAAATTCTGCGTGAACGCATCCAGACCCTCAATGAGGCGAAGGAACACCAAGGCACATATTTCTCGAAAGAGTATATCCGGCGCCATATCCTACACCAATCCGAAGAGCAGATCAAGGAAATTAAGCACCAAATCCGTGGAGAAGCCCTCAACAATGACGGCCTTCCGAATCCGGATGATGCCGATCTTGAAGGCGGCGGGGGTCCGGGTCCAGAGGGCGGCGGGTTCGAAGGCGATCTCGGCGATCCGGGAATGGGCGAAGACCTACCTGACGAGAATGAAGTTCCGTTGGACGATCCAGAGGGCGCAGCTACCGAACTTGGTGCGGACGCAGAAACTGATACCGATCTCGGTGAAGAGGAAGAAACACGATAATGTCCGACAACTTGCTTCGTGAAATATCTGCCATCATGCAGAGCGGGCAAATGGCATTCTTCTCGGAAGCTGCCAATATCCCTCAGATGATGGCCGACATCGACTCTGCACCGGTCCTTGCTCGAAAAATTGTCAACTATCTGGAACAGGGTGGTGGAGATGCCACCAACAGCGAAGGGAACGTGAAAGAGCTTACTCGCAAACTCGAAATGAATCGAACATGGCTGGATGCCCAGACAAAGTCTCTCAAGCTAAAATTTCCCAAAGAAGATCAAATCGTCTGGGCCGTCAAATATCTGAAATCTGGATTTCTTGCTATTGCGATGCGGGATGCGATTGGCGGGATGTCCGGCGGCTATACCATCGAAAAGAATGAAAGAGTCGTAAAGGCACTGGGGTTCATCCTGCAGTATGGATTTTCTCGCAAAATGCAGAAGGCCATGGGTGAAGATTCATATCGGAATACCATCCGCTTGCTATTCTGGCATTCCGGAACTGAGCGTCTGACCGATGAGATCAACAGTCTGTCGAAATTTGCCAAGGCTGGTGTGGTTGCGGTTGATGCCATCACATTCGATCCATCACTATCATACGGCATGCTCCATAATGCACTTGAGAATGCATATAATGCGACATGGAAAGGCTGGATCAAGCTTGAGGGTGAGAATGACGTAAAGGTCCTCAAAGAATACCCCGATAAAAAGATGGCGTGGGTGTCCACGGATAAGGCATATTGTAGTGCCGAACAAGAGGCCATGGGACATTGTGGAAATGAACCCCGGCAAAATAGTGACGATATTCTCATATCACTCAGCACAATGAAAACAGACGCAACAGGAAACCGGTGGCGCATGCCACATGTGACCGTGATCAAGGAGGATGGCGGTATCATCGGTGAAATAAAAGGCCGAGGAAACAAGAAGCCCGTCGCCGAAAAGTATGGGAAATATTTGGTTGACTTGATGCTTCTACGGGGCATCCGGGGCATGGGCGATCCACGATGGGTTGTTGAGGAAAATTGGACATGGGAAGACTTCACAGAAGACCAGCAACAGGAAATCATGGCCGGGAAGCCGGACTTTGATTTCCAGACAAACGGGGCGCCCATCGTGGACAGATGGATCGCCGGTGGGGACTCCGATGTTGCGGATGAATTCGAGACATGGCTTCGCACCGAAGTGTATCTCAACAATAATTCCATCGAGTCTGTGAACCGAGATTTCATTGTAATGGAAACCACCCTCGATTGCCAAGACCTTATGTCAGAAGTCTCGGATGACATCCAAAATATGCTCAATGACATCGTTGTGAGATCGGAGAAGAAGCACGGGAGCAATCCATCGCATGACGATATCATGCGACTGGGCGAGATGCTGGAAATCCCGGCGAATGAGAGCGGGCCACTTGACTTCGAGGCGGATATTTTTCCATTCTATCATGAACATTTCAGCGTGAAACATGCTTCTGAAACGATTGTGGGACAGGCACTGCGCAAGAACGATGCGAAGCTCAACGCCGCCCTCGCCAAAAAATTTCCGACTGTTATGGGCCGACAAGAGTTCGAATTCATTGACGATGAGGAAGCTAAATCTCACATCATCGAACAGATTGTCAAACGTACCAAATTCAGGGTGCCTGATTGGGTATTTGAAGAACGGTTCAGGGCCGCCTATCACGAATATGTCGGGCTTGCTGTGGGCTCCATAGGCGGGCACTTCTCGTCATTCTTTGAGGAAGAGTACCCAACCCAATCATCATACATCAAATTCGAAGCGCACCGTGGAAATATTCGGGACGCCATTGATGATTACGATGGTGGTGACGATAATCCACGACCGCTCAGTGATACTCTGGGTGACATTCTGGATTGGGTGCCATCCAATTCTGGGTTTGATACCTATCACATGGGTAGTGCAACTTTTGAGCAGACCGCTGAAATCGAGGCTCTGGCCACATTCCTTTTTCAGGGCGAGGCTGGCACCCATGTTACTAATCGAGATGCTGTTGAGCTTGTCTATCATGCCGTGACCGGGAAGGTGCACAGCGCTGCACTTGAGTCATTCAAACAGTATTCCCAGAAAATCAAATCACTATAAATATTTGCATAAACAAGGATAACACATGTCAAATCGTGAACAAGTTCGGGAGCTAATTGGCTTCATCCAGAAAGAGCAGTTCGAGGATGCCGAGCGCACCTTCACTGAAATTCATTTGGAAAAGAGCGCAGACAGAATGCATGACGTCCGTGTTGACGTCGCACAAGAGCTATTTGCAAAGATCGCACCGAAATGAAACTAATCTGTGAACATATGAATAGTGGCATCGAGGTCTTGACCGAGAATGACGCTAAGTCTGGCGAAAAGAAGTTCTACATCGAAGGCGTGTTTATGCAAGCCGAGAAGAAGAACCGCAATGGCCGTGTTTACAAGAAGAGTATTCTAGAATCTGCGGTTGACGCATATAATACAAATCAAGTCCGTACTGGTCGAGCTGTTGGTGAACTAGATCACCCCGAAGGCCCGACCATCAATATGGACAGAGTTTCCCATCGCATCATGGAACTTTCATGGAAAGGTGATGATGTGATTGGAAAAGCCCTAGTATTGAATACCCCGTGTGGGAAGATCGTCCAAGGTCTTCTTGAAGGTGGTGTCCAACTAGGCGTTTCAAGTCGTGGTATGGGCAGCCTTACGCAGCAGGAGGGTGTTTCCTACGTTGGAAATGACTTCCTTTTGAATACCGTCGATATTGTTCAAGACCCCTCAGCGCATAACGCATTTGTTAATGGGATTATGGAAGGCGTGGAGTGGGCCAAGGACACCGATGGGATTTTCAAAGCTAAGCGCATTGAAGAAGAAACGGAGACTGAACTTATGACTCGAAAGCTTAATAGCTTGAGACAGTTCCTCTCTGGAATGTCTCAAGATTAAGAAAAGGAAATACAATGAATCCTAGAGCACATAAGCGCAATCCGAATGTGGATGACGAAGCCGATGTTGACATCTTTGGGGCCGATTCCGATACAGGTGTATCCGGCGTCGATCTCGATGATGAAGATGAGATTTCCGACCTTGATCAACTGGACGATGCCGAAGGCATTTCCGATGATGAAGGCGCTGTTGACGGGCAATCCGTTAGCGACGAGGACGATCTCGAAGGCGAAGACGATGGCGATGCCGCTGGCCTGATCGATCAGATCGAAGACCTCCTATCCCAACTTGCGGCTATTGCCGGTGTTGAGGGTGACGATGAAGTCGGTGCTGATGAACTGGGCCAAGAAGACGGTGACGAATTTTCCGATGAAGGCGACGATGATGTCGAAGTCGAATTTAGAAATGACGAAGACGAAGACATGTTTGGCGAATCTGCTGATCCTTCCTCATGGGATGGGAAAATGCAAACTCTGAATGCTCCGGCTGGACAAGATGGTGCCCAAGTGGCTCCTGAAAACAGCGCAAAGAAGGCTACAAAGCTTCCTAAGCGTGCTGTCTCGACCGGCGCCGACAAGTTTGTTACCACGGCTGACTCGGTTAATTCCGTCAAGGCTGCGGGCAACAAGACAACCAAATACAGCCTGCCACAAGCCAAGGCAATTCTTGGTCTGGTGCAGCGTTACATGAACCAAAACAACAAGCTGGTTGATGCATCGTTCAAGGGCAAGAATGTCAAGCTTAAGGCAATGGAAGCAATTGAGATCGATCTATCGGACGAAGTTGCGGCTCTGCATGAAATCGATGAAACGCTTTCACCAGAATTCCTTGCTGCGGCAACTGAAATCTTCGAAGCAGCCGTCGCTGCAAAGATCAATTTGATCGCAGAAGATATCGAAGTTCAATTCTCGTTGGCACTCTCGGAAGAGATTGAACATCAAGAAGAGGCTCTAATTTCTCGGGTCGATGAGTATCTGGACTATGTCACAGAGAACTATTTCGAAGAGAACAAGATCGCAATCCGTGAAGGTGCTGCCACCCAACTGTCCGACTCGTTTGTCGCAGGTATCCGGCAGGTATTCACAGAGCATCACGTCGAAGTGCCAGAAGGCAAAATCGACATGGTGGAACAATTGGAAGCTACTGTAGCAGCCAAGGATGAGAAAATCAAGAAGGTTACTCGCCAAGCTCTCGCAATCCGCAAGGAAAATGTTGAGTTGAAGCGCAACCAGATTATCTCGGAAGCATCGTTCGATCTGAGCGTGAACCAGACATCAAAGCTACAAAAGCTTGCTGAGTCCGTGGACTATACGGACAACGCAGAATTTGAAGTGTCGATCAATCGTCTGAAAGAAACCCACTTTGGCAATGGCAATACCAAGACCTCGAAGGCACCTAGTGACCCATTGGTCGAAAACCTGAACGAAGGTAATGGCGATCAGGACCTCTCATCATCGATGAGCGGCTATCTGAAAGCAATGCAAATTACCCGAGACCGAAACCTTAGCTAAACCCATACTGGAAAGAAAAACAAAATGTCTATGACTTCAACCGACCTTCTGGTCGAAAAGTGGGCTCCGGTCCTCAATGCTGATGCCGCTCCGGCCATTGGCGATCATTACCGCAAGACGGTAACTGCACAGGTTCTTGAAAACCAAGAAGTTGCCATGCGGGCTGATCGTTCACTGAACGAAGCAGTTCCAACCAACTCCGTGTCCAATGCTGGCGTTGCCAACTGGGACCCGATCCTTATCTCCCTCGTTCGTCGGGCAATGCCTAACCTGATCGCATTCGATCTTGCTGGTGTCCAGCCTATGAACGGTCCAGTCGGCCTGATCTTCGCAATGAAGTCACGCTACACCTCGATGTCCGGTACGGAAGCTCTCTTCAACGAAGCTGACACCGATTTCTCGGGTGCTGGTATCCACGGTGGCGATCCTTCGTCTCTTCTGGGTGCTGCTGGTTCGAATGATGGCGGTACGCCTACATCACTCGTCGGCGCTGGCACTGGCGATGACCTCGCTGATGACTTCGGCTTCGGCACCGGTATGTCCACTGCCACGGCAGAGGGTGATACCTACGGCGAAATGGGTTTCTCAATCGAAAAGACCAGCGTCACTGCTGTGTCCCGCCAATTGAAGGCCAACTATTCGCTTGAGCTGTTCCAAGACCTCAAGGCCATTCACGGTCTGGATGCCGATGCCGAACTGGCAAACATCCTTGCCCCTGAAATTCTGGCTGAAATCAACCGTGAGATGATTCGTACAATCACCTCCCGTGCGAAACGTGGAGCCCAGACTGCAAACGTAGCCGTTCCCGGCGTGTTCAACCTGACTGCCGATGCCGATGGCCGCTGGTCAGCTGAGCGTATCAAGGGTATGGTTCTGCAGCTTGAGCTTGAAGCCAATGCCGTTGCCAAAGACACTCGTCGTGGCCGTGGTAACTTCATCCTGTGTTCCTCGAACGTTGCCTCTGCCCTGCGCATGGCCGGTGTTCTTGATTACACTCCTGAGATGAAGTCGGGTGGCCTGAAAGTTGACGACACTGGCAACACGTTTGCTGGCGTTCTTAACGGCTGGCTCAAGGTGTACATCGATCCATATGCGGTCGTTGACTATGCCTGTGTTGGTTATCGTGGGTCGCATCCTTTCGATGCCGGTATCTTCTACTGCCCATACGTTCCGCTCACGCAACTGCGTGCCACTGACCCGGCTAACCTTAGCCAGATCATGGCATTCAAGACCCGCTACGGCATGGTCGCCAATCCGTTCGCCGAGGCAACTCCGCAAAACGGTATCGGTAATGCACGGTCGAATAAATTCTTTCGCATATTCAGAGTTGAGAACATTCTGGGTTAATTTTCAAAGACTTAGCTATACTGAAAGAGGCCGGATTTTTCCGGCCTCTTTTTTTTATACAAAGTTCCATTCCGGGAATTTGACATTCTTTAATCGGGCGGTGACAGTGCTGTATCCAACACCAAGAGTTTTCGCAGCTTCTTTGGCAGAACCATATAACACACCATCAATTTCACAGCACTTCATATGAGCCCGGGCAGACCTTTTAATCGAATCTCTGGTTTTCTTATATCTCCGGCCATACATTGGATTATTCTCACCGGAGGTAGCAGCCGACATCTTTGACCTTGTTTCGGGTGATTTAGTGGTTCCGGTGTGGGCTGCCGACATCTTTGCTCGGGTCTCATCCGTGTGCAATCTTCCATGCATTGGATTATTCTCACCCACAGTGGCCCAATAAATATTATCCCTATGGGACTGGCTCTTCGGAACACCGGTGTGAGATTTGGACATCCGGTGCTTGGTCTCATCCGTATGACGATATCCGGATATACCCTCACCACCATTGGTCTTGTTATATAATTTTCCGGTGCCAATATCAATCCTTCCATATTGGATGATCAGACACTCTTCCAAAGCAAGGGCTTCCGCCTCGTCAATGTCGGACATGAATAATACGATCCTGTCAGGGTCT
>Ga0129324_10000627_pt1 | contig 25004 bp, 18 predicted proteins | sample CPBDNA_7_FD_96879 | JGI IMG/M metagenome (GOLD analysis project Ga0129324, IMG submission 96879) | Freshwater to marine salinity gradient microbial communities from Chesapeake Bay, USA - CPBay_Spr_15_0.2_DNA | ecosystem: Environmental > Aquatic > Marine > Coastal | place: USA: Chesapeake Bay... | reverse complement strand
TTTTAGAAAAATCAAATTTTCTAAAATCAAAAAATCAAACTGTAACAGTATAAATTTGAAAATAATTATTTATAAATAAAATGTAATTATTTCTAATTATTTACAAATGAAATGGAAAACAATATTTATAGTAATATGAAGAATACTATAAATGAACTGTCAGTACTGTAAAAAAAGTTTTTCTACAAAGACTAATCTTACAACACATCAAAAGAAAGCAAAGTATTGTTTGAATATACAAGGAGTAAAGCCTGAAGCAGAGTATATTTGTAAATATTGTAATAAAGAATTTAATAGTAAACATTATTTTACAAGCCATATATCATCTCATGAAAATAATGAGGAATTTATGAGGTATCAGCAGAAGTTGGAAAAACTTGAATATCTTAATCGTAATCTTCAAGAGATGATTAATGTGAAAGATAAACAATTAGAAGAAAAAGATAAACAATTAGAAGAGAAGAATATAGAGATACGTGAATATAAGGATACGATTGAAAGAGTAGTAACAAAGGCTGTGACAAAGCCTACAACTACAACAGTAAATAATACTGTAAATTACGTTCAAATTCTCAAAAACAATCCACCTTTAACTCATTATCATCAGCAACTTTGGTTGGATGGTATTACACCTCAATTAGTAGATAATACTAATATATCGCAAGCGTGGGGAAATCTTTTGTTGAAAACGATTGGAGATGTAAATCATTTGGTTGATGATTCAAGGAAGAAGACAGTGTCTAAATTAGGAAGAGAAATAAAAGATCAAGATATAAGAGGGGGTGTAATAAATGATAAAGGATTAAGGTATTTTAAAGATTATAAATGTGTTAAGATATTACAGTTTTTGTGTTATAATTATCTGGATATAAAAAATAAAATAGTAGAGTTAGATAGAGTGGGAGAATTAAGTTGTGAGCAATTAGTACATAGGAGTAGATTAATAAAGATGTTAGAATCAGTTTCAGAGGGAGAAATAAATGAAGATATGGCTAGTGCTGTTAATCATTATCTTATGAATAGTTGCTAAATTAAGAACTGAATGTCTTCTTGTATCAATCCTTGTTCGTCAAACCATATTTGAAGATGTGTGCAAAGATAAGGTGTTATTTGTGTACTCCAGAAGACAACACGTTGATAGTCTTCTATGGTAAAACGATCTTGTTCTTCTTCTGTAAAAATATTATTAATAGAATTTTGAATAATTTTTTTGTTTTTTATTATATTTTTTACATTTAAGATTGATTTATTATTATGAATAAATATTGATTTTTTTAAGTCTGCTCCTGTTGGAATAGGTATTTGTAATCTTTTTACAATCAAATTTAGAAGTTCAGGTTTTGTCCAAGATGTACATACCTTTCCTCTTGTTTGTTTTCTTTTGTCGTCCTTATCCTTTGGTTCTTCTTCAACACCTAAAATACGAATTTTAAATTCACCTTCGGAAAGAATTCCGAAGTGTTTATAAGGATTATTTTCCAAACGGCTTGTGATTATGTTCTTTTGTTCTTTTATTATTTCAGCGTATTCATTAGTGCAATCATTCCAATCATTACCAATAAGACATCTTATTTTCTTTTTTTGCTCATCTGGATGTTCCATTAACAACCAAGATATGAATATACCTTCTTCGTTATTCATAAAATAGTTTCTAAAGTGGGTAAGGATTAAATGTCTTGTATTAGTGTTAATATTTTGTTTTAAGGCTAGTATACTTGATTCTAAAAATATTTCTTGAATATCCAAAGGTAGTTCTATAATATTTTGTTTTAATTGTTGAATATCTGTTGATCTACAGCATTTATCGATTGTATTGAGTGTATAATCGCCTCCCAAGTCTTTGATAATATCATTAAAAGTTTTATCAGTCGAAATACTTGGATATTTAGTATAATATTCTAACGGATAACCTCCAGTGATAGATAAACTATCGATTAAAAAGAACTTGTCGTTTTCTTCTTTTAGATATGATGGAAATCCGTACTTGTTATTGATGATAATACTTTTATTAATCATAGTTCTCAAAGATGTAATTATATCGAATAGAGAATTTTCTGGAAATTGTGAAACAATCTCTCTCAAATCAAGTTGGAAAGTATTCATAAATGATATTTTTATTACTTCTATGATAAATTTAATAGCAGGGTTATTATAATACAACTGATAAGTAGAATAATCAAGTTCACTTTTGTCTAAATTCCTTGTTAATAAATTCGGATCAATTCCATCGCAACTATAGTTACAATCAGTATAATCACATTCTCTTTCACCATCATATCCTGTGATTAGGTTGCGATTATAATTTAACGAACAGTCGAAGGCTGCTTCTTTCATTACCCTCTCAACTCGTTTAATACTTATATCTTTGTTTTCAGATATTTCGTACATCTTCATATCGATAGAAATTATTTCGTCATTATCTAATTTATATTCTACTACTCCTCTATCTCTATCTAAAAGAGATACATGTTGATACACTCTAACAACAGGTATAACACCAGCGTTTATAAGATCGTTATGAGAACCTAATCTCCAACCACGGGCGATTGCCTGTGCTGTCTCTGAATAATTCCAGTGTGGGGTAAGGATATGCTCTTCTTGAATATTTTTAAGAGAAAATCCTTCTGAAATTACTTTTGAGCCAATAATGACATTGATTACCTTTCCATACATATTATCAGGTTTGTTAAATCTGTCAACAATAGTTCTAATCTGTTTTGATGTTGCAGTTTCATTTGTAACTAAAGCATATCTTAGTTTTTCGTTTCCTTCTGGTTCTCTACCAGATGCTTTAGAAAATCCAAAAAGTTCAAGAAGTAGAGAAAATAAAATACATCCGCTCCCCTTCACAAACTCACAATATACGAAGGAAGATTTATTACTTTTGGAAGCATCAAGTATAAGTGAAATAGTTCTAGCATACTTACTTGAATATATACTTAGTTTATTAAGCATTTCTTGATGTGTGTCAGCCTGAAGATGACTTTTAAATTGTGATGTTAATCTATAAAAAGCCAATTTTTTATTTTTACCTAGAATAGATTTTGTAGATCCTTTATTGACCCATGCCTCATTGTTAAAAAATTCTCTACCATACGAACCATCATGAAATACAAACAAGATTGCTTGACGAGAAGAAACGTAAATTCCCTTTTGTTTATCTTTGTCTTCTTCCCAAGCTCTTTCATAACCTGATGTCTGAAATGGAGACATAATATCATCGTCTACTTTTAAATGATTTAAGCCTCCGTTAGTAGTTCCGATAAATTCTTTTGTAACCGATGTTTGCATAGCCTTAAGATATGATACACGACCTTTGAATTTTGATTTCAACTCTGGTATTTTTTCTTTTTTAAGCAATAGTAAGTCTTCTCCTTTGTCGTGAAAGAATTCATAAATAAATTTAGACTTGATTGGAAGTTGATCTTCAATTGGGAGAATAAGGTTCATAACAGAAGAAATTTCTTCTGGGTTATCCTTCATAGGGGTTCCTGACATAAGAATAATTTTACAGTTTTTAACAGTGTGAAGAAATCTCCAGAATTGTTCGTACATACGAAGAGCTTCTGTTTTTTCTTTGTCTTGAATACGGATGTTATGAACTTCGTCGATAACTATGATTTTGTTTGAAAAAGATTTTATAATATCTTCATCTTTCATCTTTCTAATAGTTTTTGCAAAAGTTTCAAAAGTGTGAAGAGAATAATATTCTTTTATAATCTTATTTATACGATGGACCTTCTCCAATTCAGTTCTATATTCAGGAATATATTCTCCAGAAGTACATTTAAATACCAACTCATTAGTATAATTATTAAGAAGTCCTTCTCCGGAAGCAAAAATCATTGCTCCTGTAAATCGACTGTGCTCTTTTCTAATAGTTTCAATAGCTCCTATTGACGAGCATGTCTTTCCAGACCCCATTTCGTGTAGTAAAAGAAGTTGGTCGAAGAGAGTGTAAGATGACAAAAATCTAGCTATTATTTTTTGGTGTTTGTAAAGTATTCCTGCTTTACCAGGAGGATCTTCCGTTTCTGGAAGTCGTTCGTCATAAAACTCTTTTTTCTTATATATAGAGGTGTAAAAATCGTCGTATGTATTTAAAGTTTCATCACTATATTGGTTTATATTTGGATATTTTGGAAGAAAATCTACAATATCAAGGTCCATTTAGTTTTTAACAATATAAATATTTAATTAAGTAAATATTTATATTTATATTATAATTTTAGTCTAAATAATCATAATCATCTTCATCTTCATCTTCATCTTTATCTTTATAAGTTTGTGTATAAATTGGACGATGCTCTTTAGGAAGATATGAAACGAGTTCAGGATATGATTTGGGTATATATTCTGGATTACATAAAAACATATTAATCTTTTTAATCAAAGGATCGTCTTGATTAAATTCTCTTTGAATCCTATTTCCGGGAAGTAACCTTCCAACAATCTCATAATGACATTTACCGATCCACATAATAATCAAAGATTTTCTGTTTTTTAGATTTATCGTATCTCCAGTACGATAAGGCATCCTAGTATTAGCATCAATGAAATATACATCTCTGTTAAACCTATCTGATATTAACCCGATCGTATAAGAATCAATTTCATCAGAAATATTCTTCAAACCATCAACGTATTCCTTAAAAGCACTATCTTCTGCTTCATCTACTAGAACATTCACAAAGTTAGAAAGAGTTTCCTTAATATATTCTACTTTTTCTTGATCAACATGCTTAAGACTTTCAACTCTTTCTAAATATTTTAGAGTCTGGTTTATAATCTCCGTTTTACATAAATCTATTAATCCATTTTCACATCTTCTATAAGCTTTTGGTAGAATATTTTGTTCAAATCCATCATTAAAAGGAATAAGCTCCGTTACTAGTTCGTACAGTTCCAATTGTTCTTGGTCTTCCCCTATTAATGTTTTAATAATTTTCTTTACGCTTTTACCTTTAACGCGGTTATCATTGTTTACAAATCTGTAAAAGTTGAGAAGAATATTATTTACCTTTTCTTGAAAAGGAATCTTTGCGATAAGTCCTCCACCAATCTCTTGCCAACTTTCTTTATCAACTCTACCTGCCATACTAGCTCTTAAACGATGAACAAACTTTGTTTTATCTGTGTTATTCATACCTACATAGTCTTTAGAATATGCGTGAAGTAAAGAATGGAAGAAACAAGAGCCGTCCCCAATTGTTCCGGTACGAACAAGAACATCCTTTCCTTCAAGAGGCGAATAAAAAACAACAGTTTTATTAACTTCAAGTATTTTGAGATTAGTTTTATGATTTGACATTTCTAATTTTCATATTATCGTTGTTTTTTTAAATACTAATCAAAATCAATATGCTCGTTAATATATGTCCAAATATTCTTTGCATCTACAGTACTTGTAGGACATCCAGTATTTGAATACGATACTGGAACAAAACTATTACTATCCCATTTAAACTCAATCACACACTCATTACCAGTTCCTATAAATTTACGATCTTCTTGAACTAGAGGAATAGTATTAAAGAATGGATACTCTGTATTTCCAGTGAATACTTCTTCTTCCTTTCCAGTCTTCAAAGTATATGTCTTGTATCTTAAGTAATTCTGTGAAACCTTGAAGTATATACTTATGTTCTTAATATGTTGGTAAATATAAGTCCTATTATTCGTATAATTTGCTTTAATAGGAGAAAAAATAACCCCATCGTATACATTTAACAAAGACTTTGCATTCTCAACTGAATAATATTTGATAGGTACGCAGAAAGGAAAATATTTATTTATCTTATATAAATACCTTTCTCTTTTTATCAAAGACTGCTTTCTAACATCTTGTCCACAAAATATAGAAATATCATATCCGTAAAATCGGTTCTCGTACCAATCACCACTTATCACAGTATTATACAAACTATCATGAACATCATCTTCTAAAGAAACTATAAATACCCCATCTCCATTCATCATATACACCCCCTTTTCAGATAAAAATAAAGTGTAACTTACACCTCTTCTCATAGGACATACATAATATTTTTCCAAATTAGTATGTTTTAGATAAGATAGTCCTTGAGGAACAATCCAAGGATATTGATAATCCTTTTCAAACAAACTATTGTAAGAAGATACTACTTCATAATTTTCTTCTTTTACTAGAAGCTCTGGAAGTAGTTTATATAATGCTTTAACAGGTTCAAAGAGTTCTGTTAAAGAGGTTGGTATTTGTATCAAAGAAACTTCTATTTGGTAATCGTCAACACCATCGTGTATCAATAGAATAGAGTGGGAATTGTCTTGAGATCTGTAGGTTAGACACTCCAAAGAAGAAACGTTTTCTGTACCTGAATATCCAAACATAACATAGTGGTTATTAACAACTCCTATGTCTAATATATTACAATATTGTTTTTGCTCTGTTTGTGTTGACACGTATGTTGAAGAATCAAGAAATGTTTTAATCCTCTCAAAATTAAAAGAATTGATATATGGTTCGAAGTATGTATTCCTTTTATTTCCAAACACGAATTTGTATTCCTTTTCTTTCTGCATTTCTTTAATGATCTGCGCGAGGTCATTTATCACAGATCTTCGTATAGATAGTTTCATTTTACTATTTTAAACAAAACTATTGTTTAAAATATCATTTTTAACTCTATTCCATGTTTTTCATTAATTCTTTCATAATCCTAATACATAAAATTCTGCGATCGACTTTACCACCATTTATATTAAGTATATTTACTCCTAAATCCATAGCTATATTATGTAATATTTCTTTTGGATAAGATCTACAATTCTTATCGTTAAAATTTGGAGGTAATAAAACAGTTTCTTCTGTATCCATATTTTCAACAACTTCATCCATATTTTCTTCTGTATCCATGTTTTCAACGAATTTATTCAGATTTAATACTTCTTCAGCCATGTGATTCATAGAGGTTTTTAAAGGAGAACTATTTATGGATATATATATACCTTTTAGGATTTCTCCTTTGGGAGATTTACAATGTGCTTTAACCATAGAAGCAACTATAGATTTTCCGATAGAAGGGTGTTTAACAATACAGTCTCTAAGATCAAAAATACCATAAGTGTTCCTTAGATATACATATTGATCAATATCAGTGTGGTTCATGCTTAACGCACTATCAATAAATATATCAATTGATAGTGCGTCAGTTGCAATACCAAATGGTATATTAGGAGCATATGGTTCAACATTCTTCAAGTTACATAAGGTCTTCATATATTCTCCTTCTTCCGTATTCCAAAAGACATTGTCATTATTACTGAGTAGATATGATATACGTGCAAGAGTACAGTTTCCGAACCGACATATTATAGCGTTATTGTTATTATTAGGGTGACAAGAGTTGTACCAACTCAAACTTCTGTAATCTTCTCCATCAGAAGGGAGAGCCCAGTTATCCGCCGCTAACTGACGACCTAAGTAATCAACCTTGGTTACAACCGCTGAAGAAGTTTTCCATTTATTAACATAGTTGTTAGTCATTTGTTCACTAATTTCTTCTCCTGAAGCAAGTTCTTCAATATAAAAACCCTTATCTTCAATCACTATACCATCGCATGGTGTCCACATTCCTTGTGTATCCGAACCTTTAACCGTATGTAACCCTGTAGACTTGTAGAAACATTGGTATATTAGTTCTCCGTTAGGGGAGGTATAAAGAACTTTGATAAAATCCCTTCCTTCCCACCTAAGTGGACGAGGTCCGTCAGTTGTCTGAACCATATAAATAAGAATATCAGGACCTATATTTTGTATAACTTCAATCATTTATTAATTAATTCTATTATTTTAATTTCAATAAATTAAAACTATTTAACGAGAATAATAGTTTTATAAAGGAGATAGACAAATATCACTTCTTGTCTCTGTTAGTTTATTCTCTTCTTTCATTGATTCTGTATGTAATTGAACGAACTTATATAGAATTTGTTTTAGTTCGTTTGGAAGTTGATTCAAGTCAAATTTCATATCATTTTTGGAGTATTTTCCGTCGTATGGAAGTTTGAAGGTACTTGTATCATAACTATTTTCCATTTGGAATACTCTTATTAAAGCATACACTAGTTCAGACCCATTTTCGTCTATACTTTTAATTTTCAACATAAAGTCGTTTTTCTCTTTTGTATTAAGGTCTCTTGAACAAATATCTAACAATAGATTGTCATATAGAGGAAAGTTGCTGTTGTTCATTTGTATTATTTATATATACCTTCTTTAAACTTCATTTTTATTTTATAAACTATAGTATTATCTTCTTTGATGTCCTTGCTTATCTTCTCCGTAAGCATCTAAAAAAGGAAGATAACAGATCTTATCATCAGGTCCGTATAGTGGATGACCTATTGTATAGGCAGGAATACCACCCCTTGGATCTTCTTTCACATTTTCATCTGAAAATTTCTGTTTGCTTTGAATCTTTTGAGCTACTTCCAAAACGAATCTGCGAATTTCACTAGCATCGTGAGGTCCTTGGTATCTCATAAATGGTCTTCCGTTAATATAAAGAACAATATATGGAACATATGTTATTGGTGCTATAGTCTCTTTAGACATCCTAACAACATTTTTATTAGAGCTTACGTTAATCATACCAAATTGACAACCTCCTATAGTTCCAGGAAGTTTTTTAAATATAGGAATTAATGTTTGACAGTGCTGACATTGTGTTGAATAGAAAAGAATTAATGAAAATCCGGGAATAGAGTTAGTTAAAATATTTCCTTTAGTTCCTTTTGCGATTTGAAAATCATCTGAAGAAAGAAAAAGTAGTCCGCTCATTTGTATGTACTTAAGTTTTATTTTAAATAGAATTAAAAACTTGGTAATAAACAAAAAATGGTTCAAAATATATCATTGTTCAATCCTGAAGATTTACCGTTTGGACAACTTAGCAACAATTCTCATTATTTTATGGAAATTGAAGGAGAGAAGTGGAAGACAGTTACAAATTACGTATATGCAAGTATGATGCAAAATCATCCTGCATATAGTCATACGTTAAAAAATGCAGATATAAAAAATATACAAAAAACTTACACCGACCTAAAACAAAATAGGTATCAAAACATAATTCAAAACACTTTGACAAAAGCTCTAGAATCTAAATTTGAAACAAGCATTAAAAAAAATGAAGATAATGATTATACTAGTAGTTTGACAGACTTATTGTTAAGTACAGAAGATCGCGATATTGTCTATATAAGTAATGACAATATTTTAGGCAAAGGAGAAGATAATAAAGGTTTTAATCTGTTAGGTAAACAACTCAAACAACTTAGACATCAAATAAAATTGGCATTCTACGTAAAAATGAAATCAGATGAAGATGAATCTAAAAATCGATATTTATATATGGCATACTTATCAAAGTTGGGTCTTATCAATGCTATAAAAGGTCAATTTATAAATCTTCATAATTGGCGTGGTGAAACAAGGGAAAATGATTATGATTTATCTAGATTTTTGAATTTAACTCTTGAACAACTTCTCCAAGAGTTACAATATGGAGGATATGTTTTTAATAATCTATCATTTGACGATTTCGTAAATGAAATGGTAAAAAAAGGACACGTTCCAGCCAACTCTATCCTTTACATAGCAATTAATAATCCAAAAGCTCTAGTTAATATTGTAAGAAAAAAACACTTAAGAAACCTCAAATCTCGTCAAGAAAAAAGAAGAAGAGATTATGTCTTTGAGATGTATGTTAATGATATGATCGTTCAGAATTATGCAGATATACCTGATAACAAACGTGCAAATGCTGCTGAGCAAGCATTTAGAAATTTAACCTTACCAAAAAAGGAGGATCTTGTTAATAGAATATGGAATTTATTTGAAAAAAATAAGCTTGGTAAATCTCTAACTCATGAAATTAAGATTTTAATTTCAAATATAAAAATTCCAGATATGAATAAAATCGAAGAAACAGAAAAGTTTGATCCTATTGAAGTAATTGAGACACAAAAATCAGGGGGTGATGATTATACTGTAAAAGAACTAAACAATAATCCAGTTTTAATTAAGGATAATTTTTTATTATCTGAAGAAGAAATAGAGCAAAGACAATATACTATTTTTTCTCCTAGAAGTGATGATGTTTTATTCAAAATAAATGATAACATATACCCAACTATTTATCATTGTATTCTAATTAGTTTGATTCAAAACATTCCACACATCACAAACGCATATAATAATATTTATAAAAACTTATATTCAAAACCTTTCGCTACCATTGAAACTATTTACAGTAGATACAAACAACTTCAGGAAGAATATGAAAACAAATTTTTTAAGCACTACGCAAATATCGGATTAAATCAAAAATTTTCAGATGAAACTCTGAAAAATCTACTTCTTGTTACTGGAAACGCAAAACTTATATGGGATGATAGAATAAATTCTATACTTGGTCAAGGTCCAAATAAAACAGGTAATAACTTTGTTGGTAAAAAACTTATGCAACTACGAGATGAATTCAATTCTCAAGAAAAAGAAGAAAAGATAATAGATAGAGATAGTATTCAACAGATATCTACTCTTCTAGTATCTGATCCGTTCATTAAACGTTGGATGAATATGAGAATAAAAGATATGTGTAAAAATATCAATATTATGATGAACTATATCAAAAACAAAAAAGATCAAGATGAAGATGAAGAAATAATTGCGGAAAGAGATTTATTAAACCAAGATTTTGTAAGAAAAGTTCTTGATAATATTTACAATCCTTGCTCTAGTCTATTTGAAAAAGCCAATTCAATCACCAATCCTAACATACCCGAATACTTTAAACTTGCAGTGCGTAGTTATAGAAATTTCGATAATGTAAATGAAGAAGTTATATCTTTATTTTGGACTCGTATCGTTGTAATGATTCAAACCGTCTTGCAATATAACTCAGGCACTGCAATGGATGTTGCTCAGACTATTGCTAATATAGAATTGTTACTGTCCAAACCTACTCGTTGTAAAATGTTAAAGACACAAGACAACTGTATATATTCTGCACTTTTCAACGTTCTGTTAGGTCTTTTTAAATTTAATAGAAATATTAACTTACAAATTGAAGGAGATGAATATGATATTAATACAGCAGTAACAATCATTACCGGGAGAAAAGAAACAGAACCTAAAAATAAATATCAAGAAAACGTTTTGGAGGGTATAACACCTAAAGAACAAATAGAAGCAAACATAAATTATATAAAAGTAATATTTAATGACGAGTATAATAAGTCTTTAGGAAAATCAGGAGCAATTAAACGTCCAAGAGTCGTAAAATCACAACAAAAACAACAACAACAACAAGAAGATAATTCTGATGATGGGTCTGATGATGGGTCTGATGATGGGCCTGAACTTGACACCACCGAGCTTCTAGCTCAACAAGCAGAAAGAAACGAGGAGACAGATAAAAAAGTTGATGAAATAATAAATATGATAAAATATTTCAATGATGAAATCGATGTTCAAAGAGTTCAATCTGATATAGAAGAGGCTGTTCAAACTATAAAAGAATACTCTCTACCAAAACAAATAAAAACAAATCGTATCAACTTTTTCGCAACTCTTTTGAGTAAATCTCAATAATATATACAAAATTTAAATTGATATTTAAGAAATAATAAAAAAGAATAAAAATCAAAAATGTCTCTCGATCAAGCAGTAATAAAGGTTGTTAACGATATCATTCAACTATATATTTCAAGAGTTTCAGAAAAGTTTGAATTAGACCAAAATGAACTATTATCATTGTGGTCAGTTAATACTGCTCCTCCTTCTGTAAATTCAGAAAACGCTCAACTAGAAAAATTAGGAAAACCTGAACTTGTAGAACTCTGTAAAGCAAAGGGTATCAGACATACAGGTACAAAACTTGTTCTAATTGCTAGATTGTCTGGAGAAGAAGAAAAGGTATCTGTTGCTTCTAAAAAGAAAGTAGTAGTATCTTCTGCTCCTGTAATCAAAAAACTTGTAGCAAAAATTCCAAATGTTCCAATACGTCGTAATCAGTTCGGAAACTATGAGCATGCAGAAACAGCCTTTATTGTCGACCGGAATACACAAAAGGTAACAGGAAAACAAACAGAGAATGGAGACATTGAACCTCTCACTTCCGAAGATATTAATATCTGCAACAAATACAAATTTTCGTATGAACTTCCAGAAAATCTAGATAGAAAAACAAGATTTGAAGATGTTCAAGTAGAAGAACTTGACGAAGAGGATGAAGAATTTGAGGAGGAAGAATTTGAGGAGGAAGAAGAAGAAGAGGAAGAATTTGAGGAAGAATTTGAGGAGGAATATGAGGAGTTAGAAGAAGATTAAATATATACAAATTTATAATAATTATTATTATTATAAATTAACACAAAACTGGTATTTTTGGAACAAAATAAGACTCTAGTAAAGGAATTATTAGAGTCACAGTAGCTTTTGTATTACTTATATTTCTTAATACTCTTTTGTATAAATAATACAAAAAACTCAACACAGAAGTTTCTACACCAGAAAAAGTTATAGGATTCACAGAAACTGCTATTGTCGTACAAGAAAGTCCTTCATTAGTTAAAGAATCCGCTGTATATACAGGATTAGTTGGTTTAGTTGCGTACGGGATACATAATGGACTTTATTTAACATCCTACAAGAATCATAGTATTTTTGAATCTGTTGTAGATACATAAAAAACTTGATCTTATTATTTAAAACCAAAATCAATCTTCATAAATACTATTATTGGAAATAACAACACACCTTTACCAAGACTAGAATAAGTATATTTGTTTTGTAACTATTTTAGTTACAAAAATATTCTTAAATTAATATACTTTTCTTTTTCACTCTTCGTCCTCACTATCACTCAACTCTTCCTCTTCCTCCGGGCTAAAAGACAACTCATGCTTCATATTCAATCTTGCAACCATCCTTGATACATCACATACTTCGTGTTGCCCATCAACCTTTACAGTATTAACAGGATCCATTCCATCTCCACCATACGACAACTGATAGGTTTTTCCGATAGCATCCCTAACACTCCCGTCATACTGAGTCTTTATATCCTCCGTTAATTTCACAATTCTCCTCTGCATATAACCAGAAGTTGCTGTACCCATCGCTGTCGCGATATCCTCTAGGTTTCCCTAGAGGGCGGACTATATCTTAAGCAGGTTCAGGTTGGCTAGACCATCATTACCCACCGATGACCGTTATATTAATACCGAAAATATTATATTAATAGGAATATTCTTTGTAATATAGTAATAAAGAGGCATATTAGATTCAAAGACTGTTTCTAACACTGATTAAATCCTAAGTCTTATCTAAATCCATTTTTTGTCGTAGTTTTAATGTTTCTAAATCTGGCGTGATATTTTAAATATTCAATTTTATCAGTATTAAAAGTCTCTGAGGGAAGGTCATATCCTAGCCAAACCAGCATAAGCTGGACGAGCAAACTCGTTTTAACGGACTTAGACCTTTTACCCGCGGATTGCCCAATCCTAAACGTTATTACGATGCCCGAGGTCATTACCCTGGGTATTATACCAAGTTTCCAAGATATAAGTCGTAGTTTAGGCTCTAAGGGGTTTCCCGACATTATAAGCCATCTCGCCCTACAAAAATAGTAGGACTAGCAGGTAACACTGTTTGCCCTCAAAAATGAGGCAGCCTGCTGTTTGTGACACAAGTTTATCACAGATTCCCTCTCTTCCTGACATTGCGTGGAAATAAAACTGCTTCGGGTTTAAACCCTTGATGAAAGAAGACGCGATAAATCCCTTTGATTCATATTCCAAATCAACAGGAAGATTTCCAAATGGATAATGAGGTAAACTCCTCTTTCCGTGGTTCAAAGAAGGTATTACTCTCTGCCCCAGAAGATTTTGCTGTCCAAGCAATCCTGTAATCTGTGTGATGTTAAAAAAATCACCCTTACTTCCTGAATTCACAGTACTTAAAAAGTTGTTGTTTGGATCAAGAGCATCCTTAGCAATTCTCAAACCAATATCTTTTGCCTTATTTAATACCGCTGAAATACGAAGTTCCCTAATTATAGGATGTGTAGTTGTCGTTTTTATTCCTTCTGCCTCAATGAAACACTTTTTGATCTCATCACTAATTTCTTCCTCTTTACGCTCCCCTTGTATCAAACAATCCTCAAGTCCTACACTAAATCCAGATATTAACAACCAGTTATTTGTAATAAACTGAACACCATCTATAAACTTTGCAGCAGCATCAGGACCATACTCTTTATACATAATCTGTATAAGAGAATTATGAGCGGACCCAATAATTGACTTGTTAATACTCCCTTCATATAAAACCCCTCTGTATATTTTCAAAACAGGTTCATTGGGATCACAATTGTTTTTCTTCTCGTAAATTAGGTCTTCTGGAAGAATTAGAGAAATCAACCCCTTTCCGTGGTAAGGGGTTGATTTCTTTTTCTTCTGTCTCAAGATACGACTGATGTGCTGAATCTTCGCTGTTGTTTCAGCAACTGTCATTTCTAGTTTAAGAGAGATATTAAAGAACTGATCCTTTCTCAACATCTTGAAACCTAAAGTCATTCTATATGCTCCAAGAAGAGAATCCTGAACAATAGCCATATTCGGTTTTCCATCCTGTGCTGATATTATATTATGCTTCGACGCTGAAAGTTCCCTTAATTCCGCCTGTGCTTCCAACGATTGTGCTACGTGAATGTTCATCTCGTCTCCATCGAAATCTGCATTAAATGGCTTGCATATAGCCAAATTCATTCGTAAAGTTTTGTGAGGACGAATGACAACTTCCTGTGCCATCATAGATGCTTTATGTAAAGTCGGTTGGCGATTTAGAAGGACAATATCACCATCCTTCAACTTTCTCTCAACAATATCCCCGATAGTCAAGTGATACCTTTTCTTCCCTGGATACTTCAAGTCTTTTACAAAATCCCCGTTTCTCTTCAAAAGGTCTCCTTGTTGCAATTTGTCGTTTCCATTATTAACAACTATCTCTTGTTCTCCCCTAATAATCACATCTCCGTGCATCAATCGTGTTCCACTGTAAAACAGTGCATTATTGAGATTGATTCTTGTAGAACCACCCTTCTTAAGAACAAAGTTTGCTCCTCCTGAATTTACTAACTTCGTCATCATAACCAAGTTGAAATCCGTAATATGAACCGGGATTGTTAGAATGTTCGCCATCTCAACTGGAACTGCTAATTGCCCCATTTTCAATGTAGGGTCAGGACCTATAACAGTTCTACCAGACTGATCAACACGTTTTCCCATCAAATGCGTTCTAATTTGACCATCCTTTCCAGTCAAACGCTCTTTCAATCCTCTAATGGGTCTTCCGCTTGTCGTATGTTTAGCTTTTCCAGCACTATTATTATAAAATGTCGATATCCTAAACTTCAAACTCTGTAGATATTTCTGATGTTTTGAGTCTACCTTTGACGAAGTGTCTTTATCAGCTAGGTGATTATTTGCCTTAATAATTTCAACAATCTGGTTAGAGAGGTCGTCGTCACATGTATTACCATCTGCAATAACGAAAGGTCTGCAACATTGGGGAAGAACTGGAAAAACAACCATAATATAATTCTTTGGATGAACCATATTAGGATCAAACCCCAACAACTCCATATCCTCATCGATAATATTGTCAAAAGTCTTCTTGATCTCTTCTACCGTAAGAACAATAACCAACTTGTCCTTATCTTTTTGCTTACACACCATTGATATACTGTTGTCAGTAGGGGAATACTTGATATATGGTTGAGGGTGAAAACAATGAGAGCATATGTCGATCTTCTCTAGTTTCTCGATAATTTTATCTAACCTATTATTCCCCTTATATCTGTTCAAACCGCTTAGATAAATCTGTTCTTTGTTAAAAAGAAACCTAAAACACTTGATACAAAAACACTTAAGAAAAGATGAAACCTGTTTGTAAAACAAAGGATTGATGATAGGTTCATTAAGCTCGATATGTCCAGGATGACCTGGACAATTCCAAACATTTTGGTGACATGTTTCACAATCCTTTCCATTCTCGATTGTTCCCATTCTTGGGTCGTAGACAGTTCCTACATTTCCTGCTTTATCAACACTACCCAACTTGGGGTTGTCTATCTTACAGACAGACATATTCAATATTTGCTCGGTTGATAACACACCAAATGTAACAGTGTTTATTTCTCGAATGTCAGTGTTCATTTTATTTATTCTTCAAAAATTGTAAATAAAATTCAATTTTATAATCATTTGAGAATTCTAATTCATTTTTTTCGACATACCGTTTAAAACATTGTATATAATCTCAATTTCACCTACAATGTTAATCTTTGTAAACACGAAATTAACCATATATAATTCAGTTGTAAATACGAACATAATTAATATAGCACTTAATATAAAGATGGAATTAAATTGGAACTTATAATAAGGGAATATTATTCTCTGAATAACTAAAAACGCTACAAGAATTGCAAAGACCACTGCGATATACACATAAGATCTATTTAAATATTTTTTATTACATTTATTTTTCCAAATTTCATAGTCGTCGAAAGCCTTTTGGTTATCCTTTATCTTTTTGTTTAAGGCATTAAGGAATTTTTGTTTACGTACAGGATCTCTCTTAATAAACCCTAAATATACTTCAAGATTGTTTTCTACTATTCTAGAAATATCTTTAGACATAACAAAGTAGAATATAGAAATAGAAACTATCGCAAAAAGAATAATGTTAATTAAGGTTAGAGACAGATCTTCTGGAGATAATGCTACTTTAAATATATATTTTTTCAACCAAGAAGCATTGTAATTTTGATCCCAATTTTCATGTGTATATTGTCTCGAACTTAACTTGTAAAAGGTTGGAAATAATAACAAGATAGTAATAGATATGAAAAATAACATCCAAAATTTTGGATTTTCATAGTGAAATAAGGATCTCATAGTTCCTAAAAATCCTTTAGTACTTCCTTCACTTCCACAAGAAGTATTAGGTTCCCATTTAATTTCTATAGTATTCAAATAATTAATCAAATAAGTATCTAAATCAAGTATTTCTTCTGAACTTAGTTCCGAAGGGTTTTTACCTAATTTTGAGTTTAAGGTATCTAAAATAGGTTTAGAGATAATATCTGCTAAATTCATTTTATTATATATTATTATAATATATAATAAATGAAAGATTTATTTTTCACACACATAAGAATATTTCTTATGGCTATAATATTTTATTTCGTACTTTACAAGACATTATTCTCTTGTCTTTTAAAACAAGAGTCTGGATTCCATAATATTTACTCAATCATACTAACAGCAATTATTATGACTGCTTTTGAACTTGGATTTATTTGGATTAATTATTATTATGCTTTCCATAATTCTGCCTCTAATATTGTTAAACATACTGTTGACGATACTGTAAAAGAAACAAATGTTTCTAAGGATGTGATAGACGATGCTGCATCTTTCTTAAGTGGTTTTGCTACAGTAGACAATAAAAAAATACAAACAATAAACACTTTCGCAACAACTGCTGGTATTCTTTTGGTTTCTATATTAATTTTAATACTTGTTATTATTGATTGTAAGGGTAAGGGACAAAACTTCTCAACAAATCCAAGAGTAATATTTGCTTCTATTGCAACTGCTACATCTTTGGCAATCTTTTTCGGATTTTTCTACTTCAGTACAACCTCTATTTACAAAATGATTCCAAACGATATCGACGTCTTAAACTCAGTAAAAAATGTTCTTGAAAACGATATAGAAGCACCTGAAGATATCAAAGTAAGACCTATAGTTCCAGTAGCATTTAATGATGTCTTAAAAATGACAGCAGTTCTCATTCTTGTAATTTATATTGGTTCTAAATATATTTTCCCTAGATTTAAAGCTTTGTGTAAATCCGAATAATTTCTAAAAGATTTATATCTTTTAGAAATTATTCGGATTTACATTGGTGGTAGATACTTCCCTTCATCATTATAATCAACCAAATCATCGTCATCAAGAATAACTATGTTCCCAGAATCAATATCATCTTTAAGTGTTCTGACTCTATATCCATGCCAAATACACCCACTAGCAGACTCACCCCAAGTTCTTGAGAAATATTCCTTGACCTCGTTCTTAACCATTGATTGTTGTCCTGGAAATCCTTCTCTATGCCACTCCTTGAATTGAGAGTACAATTCAGTAAGAGAGATTTTTGCTTCGTCGTCTTCTATAATATTCTCTTCAATGAACTGACGATAGATATCATTCTGCTTCCTATATGTTGCAGTAGCCTCCTTAATCTTCTCCGGTTCACGCCTGACATAAGTAGGATCGTTTACAATTATTTCGTGATGCTTCAAGAGAAACCAAGCAAACGCTTGAACCAGATCCGGAATCTTCTTGCTGAACTCCTTATCCATAGGAAACCTCTTCTCTCTCAATTGCTCCTCGTAAGTTTCAGGACAAGGTTCTCCGCGACGAACAAAAGTAGATTCAAAAGGAATAACTCTAATACGGTTCCAAGTAGCCTTATCCGAGTATCTCATTTTTGGAAGCTTGTTACATATAAATGTAAGCTTAAACATCGGAGTCATCTCTCTTGTCGCCTTACCTGTCTCAAACAAGTCACGAGCCCAATAAGAATCATTACCAGACAAACTCTTCATTGTTCCGATGTTAATTTGCTCATCACCGTCAGGTTCCTCTAACACAGCCCATCGAACACCATTACCCGCTCTCGCAAGTTCAGGATTTGCAGCTCCATTTCCAGTCTTCTTTCCAGTAATCAGTGTTGTGTTGAACTTTATTGAAAGTTCTCCAAACATCTTTTCAAAGATAGACTGTGTGATAGACTTAGCATTATCTCCTTCACCAGTCCAGAAATACACTACCTTTTGATGGTTCCCACCAACAAACACATCCGAAGCTTGATCAATGAAATATTTACGAACAGAAATATCAGGAAATACCTTCTCTAGAAAATCATCTACAGCAAGAACCCTCTCATCATCTTGATTAAATTCAATATAGTCAATAGGCATAGACTTACTGATAAAATCTTCCGGTCTCCCAGAGCGAAAAATATGTGTCTTCAAATCGTACACTCCATTCTTAAAAGCAATCAGATACGCATTCGTATCAAGTTTCTTACGAAAACGCTTGTCATAAAAAACCTCCATACACTCCTTCATCACATTATTCTTATACGGAGCAGACTTCAAACTTGTAATAATCTTCTGTGTTAACTTAAACCTCATCTCATACATAGCAGCTTCAGCCTTATCAGCAGCATCATGCTGCTTAGCGTAAAACTCATTACCCATCTCAACATATCTATCTACAATCTCGTCAGAAATCTTCTGACGAAGAAATACACCTTCTTCAACCTCTTCCCAATGATGATTTGAAAACTGAAACCAAACACCTCTTCCCATAACACTTGCACAAACGAACTCGTTTCCATATTCAGCATAAAGTACTTTAGCAATATCGTTATGAGAACCGCTTAGAGACTCCTTGATATGATGATCAGATTGCTCCTTCTGGAACTCCTTGTACATCTCTGGATTGTCAATGCTTGCGTAGTACCTCAACGTACCAATTGTTAGTTCCTTCTTAGCCATCCGCTCCCACTCGTTGATACATACAGATTCGTCAAACTGAGACTCATCCTTTGCGGAAAACTCAAGCCATTGCTCTAAACCCTGCTGACATCCATCACTTATATTGAAAAGAGCCCAACCAACTGTCATCCATTCCATCCGATCAGAAGATCTAAATACAGACAACATCGGTAGCAATCTAGCGGAAACCTTTAGAGCCTCGGAAACGGATATCTTAACATGTTTCTTCTGTTCATTAACCTTCCTTTTTTCTTTGAGAGGAGATATTAAACCGTACTTCAACTCGCTTGTTTGGCGATTGTAAGGAATAATACTCAAAATTCTTGGTAAATACCTCATAACCATCCCGTTCACATTGATGAGACGTTCTTTCATATCAAATAATTGATAGTTCCTGAAAGCATCTTCCAAATCTATTTCATTACTTTCCGAATCAAATACTTTAGAAACAATATATGGCTTCATATCTTCAGTCTTTCGACTTCCATACATCAACCACGGGACTTTGCAACATGATTTGTCAATCATCATACCAGAATCTTCAAAACCAAGATTCTCGAAAGTTCTCATCCCCTTAAGCATCTCCTGTACTCTTGGAATTAAGTGAACTTCTTGATCTACCTTGCTTAGGAAGAGGTTGGGGAAATGAAGGTGAAACCCATTCTTGACATAGCTATTTTCCTTGACATTTACATAATATATTTCTTTTTCTAACAGAATGCATTTAAGATTCTCGTCAGTACATTCTTCAACTATTTTACGCAAAACGGATTGATATACTTCCACAACTTGTTTTACTTGTTCTTCACTGTAAATGTGTTCACCAAATTCCATATCGTCGTCATCTTTCAACTGAATCTTTATGTCAACATCAACAAGAATAGGTAAATAATGCTGTGGTTTTTCAGCAACCCCTAATATAGGGTCTTCTTGTGTCATAATAACTTCGCAATATTGTGTTACGAATTCTTCAAAATCTTGTCGACCAAACTGATATCTACCTTTAGGTTCTATCATAGATACGTGAGAGTGATGAACACCTTCCGCGAAATGATCTCTTAATATTTGTTTTATTGATGGATCCATTTTATATTATATCTATATTACATTTTATATTTTCATTTTTAAATTCTATTCTATTTTCTTACCAACGAATTTCTTTCCTTATTTTGGTTTAAACTGTTGTTAAACATTTATAAATGTTTAACAAAAAACAGGATCAAATTATTGAAGAAAAATACATAATTTGTATAGACGGTATACCTCAATACTACATCTCAAATTACGATAACGCAATTGAAGAAATGTGGAACTTGGCTAGAAAACTTCAATTTGAAAACCACTCTTATAACAGTTTTATACATATTCCTATTACTGGTTTTCCAAATGCTATTCATATCATCGGAAAAAATATGTTATTTATAATACCCTACAACAAAGTCTTATATAGATTACAAGTTGATAAAATAATAACTTATCCGGTTTTGACTAATTAAATTATTCTTAGCATCTTCGAGTTTGACCGCTCTTCTAATTAACTACATAAACTGACCTTCAGACGTCATTGGAATATCATAGATTAAATAAAACAAATTTATTTAATCTATTCTTTGTTAATTTATATATTGAAGAAATTGAACCAAGTCAAGGTTTCTATGATTATGCAGTTACTACTTCAGGTTCTACTCGAGACCCATCTCTACCATCTCTACCATCTCTACCATCTCTACCATCTCTCCCTCCTCTCCCTCCTCTACCGTCTCTCAATCCTCTGTTCCAAGGATTTCTATTATGACCCCAATAGATCGGTCTACTATAATACAAACTTTGCGGTTGGTAATCGTAAGTAGGATAATACATACACTGGGGTTGAGAACAATTTGCAACACACTGTCCTAGAGTTGCAAAAGGTCCTGTGTTCTTCCCTTGAACCTCAACACACTTACGAGTATTATCGCAAATAAAAGATGTATCAATAATAACCTCATCTGATCCCTCTACAACATCTGGTAAATCAAAATGAACCTTCTTTTTAGATTCTACACTTACAGATTGAGAAACAATTTCTTTATTTTTACAAGCCGATAAACAATCGCTCTTTGAATTATATACACCTTCATTAGTCATTATACAATTTCCCTCTACACACATATAACTAATACTATTATACACCGCAATTACAATAATTACTACTATTGAAACTAGAACTATTGCACCAAATGTTAAATTATTCATTTATTATTATATAATATTATATAATAATAAATGAATAATCTTAATAATATTTGTGAAAAACTACATATGACATACAATACAACATATATAAATAAATTGAAATCGAATGAAATAAAATTCTTTAAAAAAGTAGCAAGTGAATTAACAAATACATCTACTGGAAACACTACTTTACTAAATCTTATAAGAAATTTAAATTCTAATGTTCCAGTGGCTAAATTTATCTCTGGACCTAAATCTTTATCTAAGCATACAAAAGGAGAAAAAATTTTCTACATCTTCGGTGAGAATCACAAAGGTGTACTTTGTAAAGAAAATTTTATCACTATAACAGATTATCTAAAAGAACTTCTAATAAATACACCTGTATTCATAGATATTTATATTGAATTATCTAAAGAATATAACGATAATTACTTGATGTATGAAAAATTAGATAATTCTATAGAAACTAGTAATATCCCTTTTATGATTAATGAGTTTACAAAATGCTATAAAGACCTATCAACTGATGAAGTATGCAAAAATTCAAGAATACATTTTACTGATATTAGAAACAAATCTATTTTTTTTGAAATAGGAATGATACAATTTTATCAAAAACGACTTAAAAATAATTTTGCTTTAGATATATTCAACGAAATCAAAAATGTATTTATACCATTTCTAAATACATATTCAACTTCAGATGATACAGAAACTAGAGTTGAAGAAACATATATTATGTTTCTTGATAATCCTTTATTCTTTAAAGAATTATCAAGAAGTATAATGAAAGAAGAACTTGAAATTTACACTAAGGAAAGAATAAGAGAATATGTTAATCAATATTTACATACAGACTATCTAAGCAAAGAAAAATTTAAAGAAGCACTCGACTCTTTCAACTCTGTCCAAAATGGAAGACTATTAGAATTTCCTTCTTTTGTATCTTTCTTTTTTGACAGTTTAAATGTTATTATTATGGATATTTATCTTCTTGCAAGAATATTCAAACGTTTCAAAGTTCCGTCAGATACATACCAACCCATTGAACCTCACAACATCATCATATACGCAGGAGACTATCACTGTAATAGATATCGTACATTTCTAGAGCAAAACGATTACATTACAGAATTCTTAAAAGTGAATGAAGTAATCAGAAATTCATGCATTGACATCTCTGAAATTCACCAACCCTTATTCAGAAACACAGAGATAGTTATGAAAATCGATTGGAGAGTACTATCAGGTAATCCAAACGCGATCAATCTTCTAGAGCAGAACCAAGATAAAATAGATTGGTCGAGGTTATCTCAAAATCCAAATGCGATCGATCTTCTAGAAGCAAACCAAGATAAAATAGATTGGCGGAAGCTATCTCGTAATCCAAATGCGATCCATCTTCTAGAAGCAAACCAAGATAAAATACATTGGAAATGGTTATCTACTAATCCAAATGCGATCCATCTTCTAGAAGCAAACCAAGATAAATTAAGTAGAATAAGTTGGTTGGGACTATCTAGTAATCCAAATGCTATCAATCTTCTAGAAGCAAACCAAGATAAAATACATTGGAAAGTACTATCACATAATCCAAATGCGATCCGTCTTCTAGAGCAGAACAAAGGTAAAATATATTGGATGGGACTATTATATAATCCAAATGCGATCCGTCTTCTAGAACAGAACCAAGATAAAATATATTGGGGAGTATTATCTCAAAATCCAAATGCTATACATCTTCTAGAAGCAAACCAAGATAAAATAGATTGGACAGAACTATCAGGTAATCCAAAGGCGATCCATCTTCTAGAAGCAAACCAAGATAAAATAGATTGGGAAAGATTATCAGGTAATCCAAATGCGATCCATCTTCTAGAAGCAAACCAAGATAAAATAAGTTGGTGGAGATTATCATATAATCCAAATGCTATACATCTTCTAAAAGCAAACCAAGATAAAATAGATTGGATAGAACTATCAGGTAATCCAAATGTTATACAGTTTATTGATAATATTTTTTAAGTATGATTACGAGTTTATGAAACAAGTTTACATTTTCATAAATTTGCAAATACAAACAGATATCTAAAGAATTAATTTTTAAATAAAAATGTCAGTACAAAACACACACCCAGAGTGGGAAAAAGAAAACTCTCTTACTTCTCCGAATGATAGAGATCGAGAAAATAGATGGAAACCTGATCTAGGGGCTCCTGATTTATCAAATACAGAAGTTAAAGAGGCTATGACCGCTCTTAACAATACAGATTTTACTCGCAAATTTCCTCGAGTTGATAGGACATATGCCGACCCTCCTCCTCATCTACAATCAGTTGGACTTCTTTCCTTTACCCCAGCAAAAGGAGCAACTCCAAATGAGAACGGAGTGTTCGGTTTCGCAAAGTTGAGGGGTAATTATGCTTCTGAACTTGAAGCTAGCCAACGTGCTGAATTTTTGATTAGAAATGTAGATTCTTATCATCAAATCTATCACACGTATGTAGGACGTCCTTTCCCTATCACATTCAGTTCTAAATATTCAGCAGAAACTGAAGAGGTTGATATTAGGAAGGAAACTACTAAGGCGGTTTCTCAAAACATCAAGGAAAAGAAGCAAGAGGAGCAAAAAATTGTAGCAGAGATAAAGCAGCGCGAAGAAAATCTCTTGGAAGAATCAAAGAGAGGGGAAGAAGATCCTTATGAGACATACATTACTCTTCGTGTAAAGAAGGCACAGTTACAATGGACTTATCTTGAACATCAAAAGAAGATGAACGAAGTTAAGGATATTATTCTCAAGACTCGTGTAGAGTTAGGAGGTTTGGATACCGAATATCCAGATTTTAAGAATACTTATTATGATAAGTATATGAAGGCTCGTGTAGATGCTGGTATTGTTGAAACAACTGAAGAAACTCAAAACAACTTTATGCAATTTCTTGTAGAAGATGCTGTTCTTGATTTTGATCAAGATGACTCAGTAGTTGTAGATGACTCAGTAGTTGTAGATGACTCAGTAGTTGTAGATGACTCAGTAGTTGTAGATGACTCAGTAGTTGTAGATGACTCAGTAGTTGTAGATGACTCAGTAGT
>Ga0129324_10000626_pt1 | contig 25007 bp, 23 predicted proteins | sample CPBDNA_7_FD_96879 | JGI IMG/M metagenome (GOLD analysis project Ga0129324, IMG submission 96879) | Freshwater to marine salinity gradient microbial communities from Chesapeake Bay, USA - CPBay_Spr_15_0.2_DNA | ecosystem: Environmental > Aquatic > Marine > Coastal | place: USA: Chesapeake Bay... | reverse complement strand
GTGATTACTTTGTTGTTGGCGGTTCAAACAGAACAAGTACTTCTTGGGAAACTCTAAGAAATCATACAACGCTTCCAACATCTCATACACCTTATAGTGGTTCAGATGGTGGCGGTGTTCATTGGATTAGAATAAGAATATTACTTAACTATGCTTCTGGCGGCGCTTTAAGAGAGTTCGGCGGTATTATGCTGAAACGCCGTAATGCAGAATCTAATTTGTTAGTTGATGATTTACAAGTATTAGATGATGTAACTATTGGCGGTGATTTAGATGCAGCAGGATACGGTAGATTTGGCAGCGATGTTCGTGGTACTATATTTTACGATGTAGATAATACTAGTTACTATGTAAATCCCGCAGATACATCAAGAATTTATAATCAGGAAATGACTGCAGCCAATTCTTATCTTAAAGTTGGTGGATCTGGTGCACCTGTAACAACAAGAGATACAAACAGACCTATTATTGAATTAGGTGCTGGGCAAGCTTATCCACATCTTACTCTTCACTCTTCAGGGTCTAATACTACTCATGGCGGTGTAATTAGTTTTAGATCGGCAAACGGCGGTGGCTTTAGGCGTTGGAATATTGGTACTCCTAACTCTGCACCAAACTTCTTTTCAATCGGTGGTTATGATAATAACGATAATCCACATTACGGTGTAGGTGTGGGCTGGACATATCCAGCTAAATGGTATATTGATTTTGCAGGCAACTCATATTCAGCAGTGTCTAAACGCGCTCCTATCTTCTACGATTTAGATAACACTAGTTATTATGGTGATTTTGCCGGTGAGTCCCGACTCAATACGTTAATAACTGCAGGCCGTGTTGTAATTGGTGGTACTTTTGAAAACAACCCGTATGATTCAGTTGCTTCCACAAGATTACATTTTGGTGGTGGTGATAGTAATGCTAATAATGATTACTATATTGGTACAAACAAAGAAAACTATGGTGGTAATTATACCAAGCTTGATTTAAGATGGCATACAGGTATTCGTATGGGTGCTCAGGCAGCCTACGGTGGTACTCGTATATACAATAACGAAGATCTAAGTATTTTATTATTATCGGTAGGTAAAGGCGATAATAATGTTAGAGTTGAGAATAGTAATAACTTATATGTTGAAGGTGGTTCGGCAACAGCTTCAATCTTCTATGATTGGAATAATACTGCTTATTACTTGGATCCAAACTCTAACGGTCGTGTAGAACAGCTAGGTATTGGTTATCGCGCAGGCGGCAAGAGATTAGATGTAACCGGTGATCACGGTACTACAGCAATAAGATTGGCTCTTCCTGCTGCTAATAATGGTGCAGGTACTGGCGAAATTGCGTTACAAATGTGGGTTTCGGAACCAGGTAATACTTGGGACTGGGCCGGGTTCGGTTATAACGTTGATAACAACCTCAACAGTGGTACAGATCAGTATTTCTTCGGCCGACCAAATACTACTCGTGGTCAGGCTTACATGCGATTCTCGATTGATGGCCACACATATTTTTATAATACGAATACAGCCGGAACACGTTCTACTAATATGCGAATGGACTCCTCCGGTTATGTATATGTTAACAACTACTTAGAAGCCGGCAATTCACTTAGAGCTCCTATCTTCTATGACTCAAATAATACAGGATATTATAGTGACCAAGCTGGCAATTCAAGATTCAATGTTATAACGCCAAATAAAGTTGTTATGGCAACTCGTGGAGACTTCATAGAATTCTACGGCGGCGATAGCGGCGGGTTCCATAGTATCTCATCAAGAAATAATGCCGGTACCGCTACTGATGATATCAGAATTAACACATACGGTTCATTGTTTGTTAACTTAGATTCAAATAATAATAACGGTAGCGGCGCTGACTTCCGTATTGGTCGACACGGTTCGGCAACTGGTTCAATTGCTAATCTTGGATTGTTTGATGTTTACGGTGATGCGTTGTATGTTTATACTGCATACAGTTTCCGAGCACCAATCTTCTATGACTCAAATAATACAGGATATTATTTAGATCCAGCATCAACTTCGAATCTTAATGGATTAACTACTGCTGGTGCATTGACTACAAATGCAATCTTTTATGCTGATAATCCACAGAAATATGCTTCAACAAGTTTAAGTGGATTAACCAATGCTCCGATTTCAACAAGAAATAGAGATTATAATGTTGGTACTTCAAATACTTACTTACCGTTAACTCATCAGACTGCATTATATAGTTCAGGTTATAGAACGCATCTTTCAACTGGTTTATATAAGTATGCTTCAGGTTGGGGTAGTGGTCAAACAGGTTGGTATGCTGCATTAGGTGGTAACGATAGTTTCCCAACTCAGGCCTGGACATTAACTTATGATGCTTATATTCAAAATACGCTGAACTACGTTTCAACTTCAGGTTCGTTTAGAGCACCTATATTCTATGATTTGAATAATACTGGCTACTACATGGATATGGCTAGTACTTCTTACTGGAATGCTTCCCAGCAAGGCGGTTATCATACATTCCTAGACTACGGTGTTGGTGTAACTGGTACGTATACGTCTACTCGTTTACAACAAGTATTCGCAATGGGTGCTTCATATCGTCTACCGGCCGATGGTAATTCTACGGCAAATATGTATGGTATTGCGTGGTCTCATCCAAACGCTGGCTCTAAAGGTGGAGCAAACAATCTAAACGATCATGGTTTGTTGATTATCAATAATGGTGGATTTAGAGCTGCCATTTCAAGTAGAGCGGTATTTAGTGCTGACGTTCGTGGTACGTTATTCTACGATTATAATAATACCGGTTATTATGTAGATCCTGCATCAACTTCTCAGTTGTCCGCTGTATATGCAAACAACTGGTTCAGACCTCAAGGTTCAACGGGTTTGCTCTTCGACACTGGGTACGGAATATATTCTGCTGGAGCAGGTGGCAATCCATACGGTAACATGACAACCTACGGTACAGGTGCTGGTGGTTGGTCAGGTATTGGTATCAGTAGAAAATGGACAATGATGAGTTCTGGTACTGGAAACAGTAACAACTTTGGTGTTCATAATAATGATTCAAGCTGGTTATGGTATTGGAATGGGTCATACACAAATACTCGATTAGGTTATCTTGCTAACGAAACCGACATGCGTGCTCCAATCTTCTATGATCTGAATGATACTACTTATTATTATGATCCTAACTCTACCAGTAATGCGGCAGGAAGACAAAGAGGTGGTACATTATACGGACCTAACCCAACTTGGGGCCATTACCTTGCGGTTGGCACTAACGGTCATTGGTCTGGTTCTTATGCTTCGGTTGCGGCTACAAACGGTAACTTGCACATAGATTCTCGTTCAGGTAATAGCTTATACTTACAATGGTATGTAGGTGGAACAACTTACATTAACGGATCAGTACAAGCTAACATCTATTACGATAGAGATAATACTGCTTATTATGGTGACTTTGCTTCTACTTCGTATATGAATGATGTAAGAGCAAATATATTCTACGATCGTGAAAATACTGCTTTTTACTTCGGTTCAGGCGGTGGTGATTCAAGATTTAATACAACAAGAATGACCGAAGCTTATACCGATGGTTGGTTCCGTAACTATAACGGAGGTCAAGGTTTATATAACCAAGCAACAGGCCGTCACTTCTACAGTCCAGGTTCAGCCTATTGGCATATGGATGGCGGTGGCGGTAGTGGCGGTTTAATTTTATACGATCAATATAACGGCTCACAAGGTGCAGGTGCAGGTCGTCGCGGTTACCTCTATTACGATGCAAGTGGTTTTGGATTATTACACAGTGCCGGCGGTTGGGCATTACGTACTGTAAGCGGTTCTTCGGAACAGTATGGTATAACTTATCAAAACGATACACGTTCTTATATCTATTACGATAGAAATAATACTGGATATTACTTTGATGGCGCATCGATTAACTCAACACGATTTGAAGGTGTAAGTAATAGAACTAAGGCAATGATGGGTCTTTCTGGCAAGACAGCAAGCTCAGCAGAATATTACTCAGCAAGACCTCGTATAACTAGTGACCAAAACTATTGGACTGGTTCGATGGGCTGGGGCACAATCGACATGTCGGTCGTAGCCCAATGGGGTCCTGGCTTTATTGATTCTTGGAGTAATCCTGCTAACCAACCATCAGGTACTTCGCATTGGGTAGGTACTCAAGCGTTTCACTATGGCGCTGGCGGTACTAACTACGGTTGGCAGTTGGTTGGTGGTCCAATTGGTAACCTTCGTTTCCGTCAATCGTGGGGTGGCTTTGGCGCATGGCGTACAGTTCCAATGCTCGACGTTAATGATGGTAGCGCTGGTGCAATGTACGCCGGCATTTATTATGATGCAAACAACGCTGGTTACTATTGTGATCCAGCAAGTACGTCGAGAATGAATGCTATAAACGGTAACATATACAATAGTCCGTATCCTGGTAGTAACTCTGGTTTAACAAGATCAAGTTATCCTTATAGTTGGGGTTTCCAAGAAGGCGGGGCATGGGTAAAAGGAACGGTATTCCAGTATCACACCGGACTAACTTTTGCTGCTAACTCATCCTATGGTGGCATGAGATTCATGTCCGATTATAACAATAGTACTGTTAACTTCCAAGTTAACGGCGGCTCAAATTACACATATGCAAATACATGGCTCCAAGTTGGCGGTGGTGGTGTCGGTATCTATGATGATTATAACGGTTCTCACTTCTATCCAAATAACGCAACAAGTTATGGTTCTTGGAATATGCACGGTAACAGAAGTGGTTATTACGGCCTTGCTATTAGCCAAGCTGGTAATTCTCATTGGATGCTTGATGGTGCTGGTAATGGCGGCCATTATTCTCAAAATTATGGCCGTTGGATATACTATCATAGCCTTGGCAATAACTGTATGGGTATTGCTAGTTCCGCCACGAGTTCTGCATATTCCTTATATGTTAGTGGTGCAATATATGCAACAAGTGATATCGTTGCTTACTCTGATAGACGTAAGAAAGAAAATATTGAAACTATCGACGGCGCATTAGATAAGATTTTACAAATGCGTGGTGTTAGTTATAATAGAATCTATGAAGAGCATATTAAAGATTCATGGACAGGCAAGAAAGAAATTGGTCTTATCGCTCAGGAAGTAATTGAGATATTACCAGAAGTAGTAACTCATGCTGAAGATGTTGATGAATACGGTATTAATTACGGTAACGTTGTTGGATTGCTTGTTGAAGGTATTAAAGATCAACACGCAATCGTAGAAGCACAGAAAGAAATAATAAATAATCAGCAGAAAGATATTGACATGCTGAAAGAAATGGTTTATAATATACAACAAATGATGGAGAAGTAAGATGGCACTAATTAAAGATTATGAAATACAGGGAACTGGTGTGGTAGTGCCGAACGCTTACCACGTAATTTCTGATATTAAAGTAAATAAAAGAATGGCCGAGATCGCTTTGCCACCAGATAATGGAACGGCATCAGGCTTAACTAACAATGGTGTAAGAGAACTTGACACAGAGGTACATTGGGCTGCAGGTTATGTTTGTAGAATATGGGTTACTATCTTTAAAGATAAAGCCGCGCGCGATTCTGGCATGGACGCTATTGGATATGCGGGCCTTAACTCTACAGAAGTCCAAGCTAATTTATCAATTGGTACCCCAGGATTAGATCAACGATGTGAATTCATGCTCGATATGGCATCGGCTGACTCAGATCTAGTACAAGGATACAATCATCTAAAATCTTTGGATTTTTACGAAGGCTGTACTGAAGATTAATTAGATTATATAAATAGAATTACAATATAACAAATGTTATTAAATTAGGAGAAAACAAAAATGGCACTTAATACAAAATTTACTTATACTTGGGAAGTAAACAGTCTCAAGAAAAAGAACGAAGTTAATTCTGAAGGTGTAACTTTAGAAGGCGCTATTGTTCAAACACATTGGAAAGTAACAGGCACTGACGCAAATGGAAACTCTGGTACATTTACTGGTGCAACTCCATTTTCTGCTTCAAAAGTTCCAGCTGGATCTTTTACTGCGTTTGCAGATTTGACTGAAGTAACTGTTCTTAGTTGGATTCAGTCAGTAATTGATGCAGATCAAGGCTATGCAGATCATATTGTGTCTAGAATTCAGTATTCAATTGATGAAGAATTAATTCAAGATGCGCCAGTACCTTGGGGCGATGGCACTGATGGTGTAACACCACCTACGCCTGAAGAACTTGAACTCCCTGAATAAGGAATAGGTAATGACTTACTCTTGGCAAATTGTAAAGTTTGATACAAAAGATCTAACCAATGCTGATGGCGTGGTTCTTTCTGATGCGGTTGTAAATGTCAAGTGGCGCAGAGTTGGAACTGAAAATGATAACTCTGCGTTCATAGTTGGTTATACACAGTTATCAGCTGTTTCAGTTGCTGAGAGTGACTTTACCGCGTTTGCTTCACTAACAAAAGAAGCGGTTGTTAATTGGATAGAATCCACAATGTCTGCTGATTTAATTGCGTCTTATGATGCAACAATCGCAGGCAAGATAAGTAATTTAGATATCGTCGAGCGCGCGAGGCCTTGGGGTTAATCTAAAAAATTGATTTACATTATGGAGTTTATATGCATGATTTGCGTCATCACGGGTTGGTGCACTACGCTTTAAAAAGAGGCGGAAGTATACACCCAATTACGTTACCAAAAGAATTAACTGGCGAAACCGGTATTATGAATCCGTCCATCTTTATACACGATGGAAAGATTTTAATGAACGTTCGCCATGTTAACTATACCTTATATCATTCAGAAGGTAAAAAGTTTCCTCACACTTGGGGTCCTCTCCAATACTTACACCCAGAAAATGATGTCACTCTAACTACTCATAATATTATGACAGAGTTAGATGCTGATCTCAATGTTCTTAGTGCAAGCCGTATTAAAATGAATTTAGATACAGGTACACCAACCTGGAATTTTATTGGTCTTGAAGATGGCCGACTATTTAGTTGGGACGGTCGATTATTTCTATGCGGAGTTCGCAGAGATGCCTATGATAATATAGGAACTGGCCGCATGGAAATGGCTGAAATAGAATTCATTGATGGCGAATGGCAAGAAATATCTAGAAATCCTATTCCTGCCCCTAACGATGATGCTACCTTTTGTGAAAAGAATTGGATGCCTATTATTGATAAACCGTGGCATTTTGTTAAATGGTGCAATCCTGTAGAAGTTGTTAAGTACGACCCTGATACAAGAACAACGACGACAATAGTGCATGATGCTGAAAAGACATATAAACTACCACGCGATTTACGAGGCGGTACACAAGTATATCCGATCGGCGAAAACCGAAGAATGACAATTACGCATGAGGTTGATTTATCAAGAGATGCCTTCTCGCGCAAAGATGGTCATTATAATCATAGAATTGTTGTATGGGATGATGAGTGGAACATGGTTCATAATACACAAGACTTTCACTTTTTAGGTACACAGATTGATCCTACTACTGGTAACGAATATAATATTGAGTTTGCTACGGGTATGGCGTTCTTAAATGGTAATGTTTTAATTGCTTTTGGGTATCAAGATAATGGAACATTTATTTTGAAGATGCCAGAGCAATTATTTTTTGATTTTGTGGCGAGGGGTTAATTATGTTACAGGAATTATTAGAAACTCATATCATGGATCCGAAGAATCCGTTTAAATGCTATGACTTGGCAAAAGAATACGATCGCTTGGAACAGGGCGCAATGGGTGTTTCATTATACTTAAAGGCGGCTGACCTAAGTGATAACACAGATTTACAATATAACTGTATGATTGGAATTGCTTTGTGTTATGATAGACAGCGAGATCGTGGCTTTACAGTTGAAGGTGCATTACTTGACGCAATTGCATTAAATCCAGCGCGGCCTGAAGCTTACTATCATTTATGTAAATATTATGAATCTAAATCAAATTGGAAACATTGTTTAGCATATGCAAAAACTGGATTATTAATAGCACCACACGAAACTACAAATGAAGAACTCAATTATCCTGGATCCGATTGGCTATTATTTTATCGTGCACTATCTACGTGGTACATTACAGGGCAACAAATTGGTAAACATCTGTTCTTTGATTTAAAATATAAGTATAAGCTAGAACCTAATCTAAAAGAAAGAGTAAACCGTATTACTGAACGCATTTGGTATCCAGATACTATACCTTATACTGTTAATGAAATGGCTAGGTATAAGTTTCCTTTTTCTAATATAGAATCTATTAAGGAAAATAATTCTAAACATTTTCAAGATATGTTTGTACTTTCATGCTTTGATGGCAAAACTAAAGGATCATATTTAGAAATTGGTTCAGGAGATCCGTTAATTCATAACAACACAGCTTTGTTAGAAAGTTTTGGCTGGAAAGGTATTTCTATTGACAATAACCCAGCGTTGTGTTATAAATTTAAAGAGAAAAGATCTAATACTGTTATTTGCGTTGATGCAACTGATATTAGTTATTCTGATCTTTTAAATATACATTCTATGGATCACATAATTGATTATCTGCAAATTGATTGCGATGAAGCTTCAACGACAATATTAAAGAATATACCATTTGAAACAGTAAAGTTTGGAGTAATTACGTTTGAACATGATTCTTATAGATTAGGAACTGCACAGCGTGATGAAGTAAGAAAATACTTAGAAGGCTATGGTTATATTCTTACAGTACCAAACGTGGCGTTTAATGAATCTTGCGCATACGAAGATTGGTACATACATCCTGATGTTGTTTGTAAAGATGTTATCATTAATATGAAATCCAAAAAAGATATTAACTTTATATGGGATTATGCAATGGGACCAATAGTATCATGATAACAGTAGTCGCAACTGGTGGTTTTGATCCTATTCACACAGGTCATATTGAGTATTTAAAAGCAGCAAAAATAATTGATTGCGCTAATTCTCCTCGATTGGTTGTTGGCGTTAATTCAGATGAATGGCTAATTCGTAAAAAAGGCAAACACTTTATGCCTTGGAAAGAAAGAGCTGCAATTATAAAAGAATTGCGATGTGTTGATAATGTAATAGCATTTGATGATTCGGATGGAAGCGCAATAGATTGCTTAGAACAGGTTAAACTACTATATCCGTTAGATACTATTGTATTCGTTAATGGTGGTGATAGAACGTCAGACAACATCCCTGAGATGGCTGTTGAGGACGTGCTCTTTACTTTCGGTGTAGGTGGAGAAGATAAAAAGAATAGCTCAAGCTGGATATTAAAAGAATGGTCTCAACCTACAACTCGCCGAGATTGGGGTACTTATACCGTTTTGGCTCAAAATGGTAAATGGGCGGTTAAAGAATTAAGCTTTGATGTTGGTCAAGCATTAAGTAACCAAAGACACTTTCATAGATCTGAACATTGGCATGTTGTAAAAGGTTCTATATTAATGGAACTTGATCACGGTAATCGTTTAACAGAATCTCGTATCTATTGTGAAGGACAAAGCATTGATATTCCAGTAGGATGCTGGCATAAAGCAACAAACGTCGGAGATGAACCTGCAAAGGTAATTGAAGTATGGCTTGGAGATAAGTTAACAGAATCAGATATCGAACGCCGTGATTAATGTATAAATAAAACTAATAATTAATGCTAATAGTCGGAGGACGAAGATGGCAATTAAAATAGACGGGACAACCGTCATAAACAATGGTGTATACACAGGCGGCGCCTTACAAAATATTCTAGACATCACTGGTGTGTACGATCATTTTCGCCCTTCACCAAGTGCCAATGCCGGCGTGATTGATATGAACTATCCGTTTTACTATGACGTTCTTACAACAAACACAACATACACTGTTACTAATGTCGTTCCCGGAAGGACAACAATACTTGATTTGGATACGTCCGCTACACCATGGACTCCTTCTTGGCCGACAAGTGTATTTAATTTTGCGCCAACTGAACCAACTTGGTCGGATCATCGATATTGGCTTGTTAATATGGCCGCGTATGGTGGCACAGACGTAAGAGTAACGGCAATAGGTTATGATGCATAATAGGAGAACGAATAATGGCTATTAAAGTAGGCGGTACTACTGTAATCAATAACACCAGACAAATAGAAAATATTACTGGTGCTACAGGCGTATATACTGGACTTCACCAGAACTTAACTTCTATCAGCACGGTAATTGATTTTACAATTCCTATGATGATAGCAATTATGTCTTCTAATACTACATTTACAGAATCAAATAAAAATGGTGGGCACACAGCATTCTTATTCTTAGATACTGGCACTGCACCGTATATCCCAACTTTTAGTGCTAACATAATATGGCCAGACAGTACTGAACCAACATGGACAAGCGCTAGATATTGGCAAATTGGTTTGGTATGTTGGTCCTCTACTGAAGTAAGAGCTACCGCAGTTGCTTATCAACCATCAGTAGCTGTATCTGAAACAGTGGCTTTGAGCGGCAGCAGTGGTAGTTATAATACTGCCCTCTCCATAACACCTAATGGCGCGGATGCTGTGGCGGGGTGGAAATTTAAAACAGATGGTACATTATTCAGAACTAATATAACTGGCACATATAATGCTCAGTTTGGTGCTGGAACTGAATGGTGCAATGATACTCCTTCGCAAACTTACTATATTAATGGCACAGTTCAATCTGGAGCCTTAGGCTCTGGCAGCTCTGTTGCTAATGCTTGGTTGGCCCTAAATGTTGAAAGAACATTTCAAGTCGTTGATACCACTGCCGGAGGATCAATACCTAGTTGTAATATGTTATTTAGAATAGCTAGTGATTCTGGTGGAGTTAACATTCTTGCAACTGGATATTATGCCATGATTGCTAACCAAGAAGCACAATAGAGGATAATACAAATGGCAATTAAGGTAGGAAACGCTGAAGTAATAACAAATGCAAGAGCATTAACTAATATTGCAGACGCTGACGGTATATCTGGCAGTTTTCATGCTACACTCCAGACTATTACAACGGTTATTGATTTTACTAAGCCAATGACGAAGTTAGTTATGTCTTCTAATGTTACATTTACTGAAGCTAACGCAACTGATGCGTTTAAAGGTTCAACTTCTATGTTACTTTTAGATACTTCTGCTACTGGATATACGCCAACTTTTAGTGCAAATGTTAAGTGGCCGGCTAGTACTACTCCTACATGGAGCGGCAGTCGATATTGGATGATAGCTTTTCAACTTTGTAATCTCGGCGTTATAAGAGCTAATGCTCAAGGATATGGTACTGCTGCTGCGGCGAGCCCAGACGTTGTAATGAATAACACCCCTTGGGCTGGTTTTGTCTACGCTTCCAGCCTGGGCGGCGCGGCACAGTGTAACTTCAGAATAGCAAGCACCGGTATTGCGTCAATGAGTAATGTTGGATCTAACGGTGGTGGTGGGGCGACACTCATGAGTTCTGAAACTTGGTTAATAACTGGTGCCGCAAGCGATTACGATGTACGATGGAGTTTTACAGGTTCTACTGGCGATGTAATCGCTAATCCAGGTAATGGTGTTTGGCTTAATCTTGGAACATCCAGAACTTGGAGTATTCGTGATTCGGATTACAATCCCGGTGTTAAGAATATTATAGGCAATTTACAAATTAGGAATGCGTCCACACTTGTAGTTTTAGCAACAGGTACATTATCGATGTCTGTTGACTTCGAACCGTAAGGAAATAAAAATGGCTTTACCAACAGTAACACAATTAATAGGCGGGAATATGGGGCAAGCAGCTGCTGCGCCATCTGGGCCATATCCAACCCTTAGGGGTGGCTATATCTTCGGGGATGCTGATGGAGCTCCTAACACAACCGCCACAGCAGAATTAAGATTTACTAATACTGGCAATGAAGTTCATTACCGGACTACGTTTGCTGGCTCGCAACTCCTAACTTATGATTGGTTATCTAATCTTACGGGTATTGATAACACCGACTGGGAGATAAAGTGTGATGTAGTTTCTGGGTTTGTTGCTGGTGATTCGCAAGGAATTTGGCTAGATCTAAGTACCAGCAGAGAGTGGAGAAAACAAATAGCTTCCAGTGGCGGGAGGGTGTCTGCTACGTTCAATATTTCTATCAGACAAAAATCTGATAATTCAAATATTGACGTTGATGCGTATACGCTCGAAGCGAGCGGCATTGCTTAGAATTTTTAACTAAAGTATAAATAATAAAATACGTTTACAGAGAATAGATATGGCACAGCCAACAAGCAGACAAACTTTTAAAGACTGGGTAATGAGAAAGCTCGGGGCGCCTGTCATTGACATTAATGTTTCTGATGAACAAATAGACGATCGTATTGATGAAGCCGTGGATTTCTGGAGAGACTATCATTATAACGGTAGTCAATTAGTTTATTTAAAACACCAAATTACCGAAGAAGATAAAACTAACGGATACGTAACATTGCCGCCACAATTACTTGGCATATCTGGTATATTTAATATGCAGTCAAGTATATCAACCGGTTCAGGAATCTTTAATGTTCAGTATCAATTCGTATTAAATAATCTTGAAGATATTACGGGTTATAATACTACAAACTATTTTATGGCAATGTCTCACATGGAGTTTTTGCAAGAAATGCTTGTTGGCAAACCCATGGTAAGATATAACAAACATGTAAATAGATTATACCTTGATATTGATAAAGGATCATTGGGAGTAGGCGAATATATTATCATTGAAGCTTACGATGTAATAGATCCATCAACTTACTCTGATGTATGGTCAGATCGTTGGTTACAGAATTATACTGCGGCATTGATTAAAGAGCAGTGGGGTTCAAATTTAACTAAGTTTACTGGAATGTCATTAGTTGGCGGAGTTCAATTTAATGGAGAGCAAATACTTGCTGACGGTAAGGAAGAAAGAAAGTTAATGGAAGAAGATGCCATTAATAATTTACAGCCTCTTTCTTATAACTATATTGGGTAACACATGGCCACTAATGTATTCTTTAACAATTATTCAAGAACGTCCGAGCAAGAATTAATTGACGATTTAGTAATTGAATCAATTAAGATATACGGCGTAGATGTAATTTATATTACCAAGTCAATTAAAGGTCGAGATAGTATTTTTAATGAAGATGACTATCCAGAGTATAATGAAACATTTGAATTTGAATCTTATGTTAAAAACATGGACGGATTTGACGGTGATGGAGATTTTCTTTCTAAATTTGGTTTAGAGATAAGAGATCAATTAACACTAACTGTTGCCAATAGAACTTTTGAAAGATATGTTACTCGTGAAGTAACTAGTATTATTCGCCCAAGAGAAGGCGATTTAATTTACTTCCCGATAAACGAAAAGATATTTGAAATAACATATGTTGAACATGAAAGTGTATTTTATCAAATGGGAAAGACCCAAGTATTTGATATGACATGCGAGCTATTAGAATACAGTAATCAAAGATTCAATACTGGTCGTACTGAAATTGATAACTACTTTGAAGCCTACAACACAGACATATATGTTTCAAATACAGCAACACTAAATGCTCTATCTATTGCTGATGATAATGCCCAAAACCTTGACTTCGAATTAACGGCCGACGGTATTCTTGACTTTTCAGAAGTAGATCCATTCAGCGAAAATATACAGATAAGTGACACTTAATGGCTATTGCAAATTATTTTTATAATCAATCTATTCGCAAGTATGTGGCTTTGTTTGGCACGTACTTTAATCAGCTGGAAGTAAGAAGAACTTCAACCGATGGCACATTAAATCAAAGGCAGATTGTTCCTATAGCTTATGCGCCTTATCAAAAAGTATTAGCAAGGCTTGAACAAGATCCTGGACTACAGGCCGGTGCAGCTCAAGATGCGACTGGAAATACAATAGGCGGTAGACCTTATGCAATTGCATTACCACGTATGTCCTTTGAACTAAATACTTTTGAATATGATGCAGAAAGAAAGGTTTCGCCAACAAGAAGAATAAGAAAGACTACTGCTGATGAACAGGGCGGTAATAGAAGATTTGTATATTCTGGGACTCCATATAATATGGGATTCTCATTGTATATCATGGCAAAATATAATGAAGACGCTGTTAAAATATTAGAACAAATATTGCCATTCTTTAATCCAGATTTTACAAGTACAGTGCGAATGATTCCAGAATTGGAACCGCTTGATATACCATTAATATTAAATTCAGTAAACTCAGAAGATATATACGACGGAGACTTTGAAACAAGAAGATCCATATTGTATACATTAGATTTTACAATGAAAGGGTGGTTCTTTGGGCCAGAGAAAGATAAAAAAGTTATCAAATTCATGGATATGCGTTATGCAACTGATACACCAACTGATACTGAGTTTGAAGAATACCAAACAATACAGCCTGGTATGACAGCAAACGGTACTCCAACATCAGATGCGTCTATATCAATTGACTATAGCTTAATTGATTTTGATGATAACTGGGACTTTGCAGAAACTATAAGTGATACGGAACCAAGTTAAACATCAAATATATTATGAAGGAAATACATTATGAAAATAGGTTTTACTTGTAGCACTTTTGATTTGCTACACGCAGGCCATGTTCAAATGTTAAGAGAAGCAAAAGAACAGTGCGATTATTTAATTGTTGGGCTGCAAATGGATCCTTCGCATGATAGAGCTAGTAAAAATCCTCCTATACAAACAATAGTTGAGAGGTATAGTCAATTAAAGGCAGTACGCTATGTTGACGAAATTATTCCTTATTCAACAGAACAAGACCTCGAAGATATTCTTGAATTATATACAATTCATGTTAGAATCTTGGGCAACGAATATAGAGATAAAGATTTTACAGGAAAAGATATTTGCCGCAGGCGAGATATTGATTTATTCTTTAATAATAGAGATCACAGATTTAGTAGTTCCGCGCTGAGGAAGTCTTGCGCGATAAATAATACTATATGAATTGGAGTGAAACATAATGAGTGACAAAAGCATTGCGCAAGCACTAAATATGCGATCACTTGATGAAACTATTATTGAGTGTGAAGAAGAAGCTGTACCTCAAGTTATTGAGATGGTAGATGACATCAAGAATCTTCCTCAAGAGTCTGTATATCAACCGTTAGCCCCTATGGATAAATTAGCTGATGAAAATTTAAAAGATATTGAATTAGCAAAAGCCAATATTGAAAGTATCATTACGCTTGGCGATGACGCGGTCAGGGAAATGACAGCTATCGCAAAACAATCTGAATCCCCTCGCGCATTTGAAGTTGTATCAACATTAATGAAAACATTACTTGACGCAAACAAAGATTATGTTGAAATGTCAACAAAGCGAAGATACGCTAAGGAAGAAGGTACTTCAAATCAAAGTCAAGTAACTAATAATAATTTGATCGTATCCACCTCTGATTTACTTAAAATGATTAAGGGTGAAACAAAAGATGGATAAAGGTTACTTAGGTAACTCGTTTCTCAAAAAGATAGGCGAGCAAATTGAATTTACGCCTGAAATGCTCCAAGAATATATGAAGTGCGCCGAAGATCCTATTTACTTTGCTGAAAACTATATTAAAATTGTACATGTTGATCATGGATTAATACCTATGAATATGTACGGATACCAAAAAGATATCGTCCAAAAGATTACAAAAGAAAGGCGTGTTTCTGTACTAACATCTAGGCAGGCAGGCAAGACTACAACTGCAGTGGCTGTTATATTGCACTACATCCTCTTTAATGAATTTAAAACTGTTGCTGTATTGGCAAACAAGGGTGATGCCGCGCGGGAGGTGCTGGGTCGTATTCAATTGGCGTATGAAGCTTTACCTAAATGGATGCAGCAAGGAATTGAAGAATGGAATAAAGGTAATATTACTTTAGAAAATGGTTGTAAGATATATGCGGGTACAACAACTTCATCTGCAATTCGTGGTAAATCTATTTCCTTTCTATACCTTGACGAAGTTGCGTTTATTGAAGGGTTTGATGAATTCTTTGCTTCGGTATATCCAACAATATCATCAGGTAAAACAACAAAGTTATTAATGACTTCTACTCCGAATGGTCTAAATCATTTTTGGAAAACGTGTAAAGGCGCCAAAGAAGGCACTAATGGTTATGAATATGTTGAAGTTATGTGGTATGATGTACCTGGGCGAGATGAACAATGGAAAGAAGAAACTCTTGAAGCTTTAGATTTTGATATGGAAAAGTTCAACCAAGAGTACTGTTGCCAATTTCTAGGAAGCTCAGGTACTCTTATTAGTGGTGCCAAACTAAAAGAACTTGCTCCATCAAGACCAATCGCTGAAAGCGAACATATTGTACAATACGAGACTGTATTAAAAGACCACTCGTATGTTATGATAGTTGACGTATCGAGAGGTAAAGGTCTTGATTATTCGGCATTTAATGTGATAGACACATCATCGATGCCATATAAACAAGTATGTGTATTTCGCGATAACACCGTTAGTCCAGTTGACTTTGCATCTGTTATATATAGAATAGGGCTGATGTATAATGAGGCAGCAGTATTAGTTGAAATTAATGACATCGGCGAACAAGTTTCCGATATACTCTTAATGGACTACGGCTACGAAAATCTTCTCTTTACTGAAAACGCAGGCAGAGCCGGCAAGCAGGTATCGAATTTTGGCGGGAAGAGGTCAGATCATGGAATAAGAACAACGCGTAGTGTAAAATCAAAAGGTTGTTCAATATTGAAATTATTAATTGAGCAAAATCAGTTAATAATACAAGATTACACTACAATACAGGAGTTATCACGATTTAGTAAAAAAGGTAACAGTTATGAAGCAGAGTCAGGATCTAACGATGATCTTGTAATGACTTTAGTATTGTTTGCTTGGTTATCAGACCAACGATTCTTTAGGGAATTAACAGACATAAATACTTTAGCTCAGTTAAAAGAAAAAACAGAACAACAGCTTGATGACGAATTACTTCCTTTTGGATTTATTGATAATGGAGACCCAATTGCTGATGAAGCAGGTTGGATTGAATTTCCAGAACACGATCGTATGTTTTAAGAAATGTACGATATACTTTTTTTATAAATAAAACTGTGATTAACTATAATTAAAAAAGAATATTTTTTTAGATAATAATATTAAAGGAGAATAATATGGCTTTTTCCGTAAGTCCTTCCGTAATTGTTCGAGAGGTGGACGCATCAGCATCGGTTCCTGCCATCGCAACGCCGCCTGCTGCAATAGCTGGGGTTTTTAGATGGGGTCCTGTAGGTGAGGCAGTTTTGCTTTCTTCAGAAAATGACTTAGTTACTCGTTATGGTACGCCAAATGACGATAATTACGAAACATTTTTTGTGGCGGCTGACTATCTTTCATACTCAAATGCTTTATACGTAGCTCGTATTGACAACGGCGCAGTTACTGCATCAGCGTCGGATAAAAGCAATGCAAATAATGCACTGTGGACGCATGGCGCTTTTGATGGTTTATATCCAGGTGATCTTGGTAATTCCTTAGAAGTTGCTTATGTTAATGGTGATAAGTATCAATCAATCGTGGTTGAAGTAGGAGACATTCCAACAAATAAAATTACTGGTAACACAGACATTACTCATACAATTGCGTTTAATAGTAATGTAATTACTTTTGAAGTGGCTAAAGCAGACAGAATTACAATAGCTGACATTGCAACAGATGATGTGTTTGTAATTGGTAATGATTCAGTTGGCTTCCAAACAATCCCAGTTTCTTCAATACAAGAACAAGCAAGAAATGCTGCGGGTACCGTCGAAACTGATGATGCCTTAATTGCAGCATACGGTTATGAGGTTGTGCTGGGTGGTAGATATACTTTATCAGAAACTAGCTTAAACAAACTAAAAATTGATAGAAAGTGGGCTTGGGCAAGTTTGTTTAGCAAAGCGCCATCGTCAAACACTCAATATCATATTGCCGTTATTGACCAAGACGGTTCAATCAGTGGTACGGCAGATTCAATTTTAGAACTGTATACTGATGTATCTACATCGCCTACTGCTAAATTATCAAGCGGTAAGACTAATTATTATAAAGATGTAATTACTCAAGATTCTGCGTGGGTTAAAGTTGCAAATACTGTTTACTTTGAAGCCGCAGATGCTGCATATGAATCATTAGCAAATGGAACCGCCGGTAGAACTGAAACAGCAGCAACTCTAGGCGATCTTGCCGCGGGTTACGACTTGTTTAAATCGTCTAACGAAATTGATATATCGTTTGTATTACAAGGTAAAGGCGATGATGCTGCTAACCTTGCCACTTACATTATTTCAAATATTGCAGAATATAGAAAGGATTGTATTGCGTTCATATCACCAGCAAAATCTGATGTGGTTGACGAAAGCAAAACAGAAACTAAACTATCAAATGTAATTGCATATCGTAATGCATTACCTTCGTCTTCATACTCAGTAATTGATTCTGGTTACAAGTATAGATACGACAGATATAACGATGTTTATAGATATACTCCACTTAACGGCGATATTGCTGGTCTTGCTTCAAGAGTTGAACCTTTTGAATCACCCGCCGGTTTCCGTAAGGGCGTAATTAAGAATGTTGTTAAACTTGCATTCAATCCTAATAAATCTCAAAGAGATCAATTGTATAGTAATGAAGTTAATCCAGTAATGAGTCAAGTAGGACAAGGAATTGTTCTGTTTGGTGATAAGACTGGTTTAGGTCAGAACAGTGCATTCGATAGAATTAATGTTCGTAGATTGTTCATTGCTGTAGAAAAAGCAATTGCTAATGCCGCACAATCATTCTTATTTGAATTAAACGATGAATTTACTCAAGCTCAGTTTAAAGGAATTGTTGAACCATTCCTTAGAGATATCCAAGGTAGACGCGGAATTGTTGATTTTAGAGTCGTGTCAGATGCTACGGTAAATACGCCTGCGATTGTTGAGCAAAGCAAGTTCAGAGCTAATATCTTTATTAAGCCTGCGCGTTCAATTAATGTTATTGAACTTACCTTTGTTGCGACTCGAAGTGGTATTGAGTTTGAAGAAATTGTTGGCTCGCTAACATAATAAATATTTTAAATAAGGAGAATAAGAATGGCATTTAATATAAATGAGTTTAAATCACAGCTTACGGGCGGTGGTGCTCGTTCCAATCTATTCCAAGTGCAAATTCTGAACCCAGTTGATCCTTCGGCCGATTTTAAATCTCCGTTTATGATTAAGACTGCTGGATTGCCTGAAAGTACAGTAGGGCAATTTACAGTTCCATATTTTGGTAGACAGGTTAAGTACGCTGGTGATAGAACATTTGCAGATTGGATAGTAACAATCATTAACGATGAAGATTTCTTAGTACGTAATTCGTTAGAGGCATGGATGAATGCAATTAACTCGCATGATTCTAATACTCGCGCTTTACCACAGGATTATAAATCTAATGCGTTGATTACTCAATACAGTAAAGATGGTAATGCATTACGTTCGTATGTGTTTGAGGGGTTGTTCCCAGTAACAGTGGACGCAATTGCCATGGATTGGTCGACAAACGATAGTATACAGGAATTCGGAGTTACCTTTGCTTACGACCTATGGAAAGTTGAAGGTAACACTGGAAATCCTACTACATAATAATTAATAGGTGATATCTTGAAAATTTTTGGATTTGATGTAAAGAGGACAGAAGAGGAAACCAATTTGCCGGTTTCCTTTGCTGAGCCTTCTAACGATGATGGAGCAATTACCGTTGGTAACGCGCTCGGTGGATTTTATAATACAATTTTAGATATGGAAGGTTCTGCTAAAACAGAGTCTGAGCTTATTACAAAATATCGCGCAATGGCAATGCAGCCTGAAATTAACCAAGCTGTTGACGATATAGTTAACGAAGCAATTAGTGTCGATACTAATGATAGAGTTGTAGAAGTCTCATTGGGAGAAACTGATCTATCTGATAAAGTAAAGAAATCAATTGTTAAGGAATTTGATAACATACTTGCATTATTAGACTTTACTAATAACGCATATGATATGTTTCAAAAGTTCTATGTAGATGGAAGGCTAAATTACCATATTGTAATTGATCCACAAGATATTAAGAAAGGTGTTATTGAATTAAGATATGTTGATCCACGCAAATTAAAGTTAATTCGTGAAGTTGACAAAAAGAGTAAAGATCCTCATTCAGGCGTTCCGATAAAGAAAGTTAAGAATGAGTATTATATGTATTCAGAGTCTGGGTTTCAGAATGCAACTTCAGGTGGTGGTAGCAGTACTACAGGAATTAAAATATCGAAGGATTCTATTGCTAGAGTTACTTCTGGCTTGATGAATGAGAGTAACAGTTTAGTTCTTTCTCATTTGCATCCTGCAATTAAGGCACTAAATCAGCTGCGAATGTTAGAGGATGCAGTAGTAATTTATACTTTAACTAGAGCCCCTGAAAGAAGAATTTTTTATATTGATGTTGGCAATTTGCCAAAGAATAAGGCGGAGCAATATTTACGTGATATGATGGCCCGTCATAAGAACAAGCTACAATATAATGCTAGCAGTGGTGAAATAAGTGATTCTCGCAAAATGATGACAATGACAGAAGACTTTTGGTTTCCACGTAGAGGCGGCGAAAGATCAACAGAGGTAGATACTCTTGCAGGCGGTAGTGCACCTGGCTTGAGTAATAACGAAAATTTAGAGTATTTTCAACGTAAATTATTTAAATCGTTGAAGGTACCATTATCTCGTTTAGAACCAGAAGCAATGTCAAGCTTTGGTAGAACATCCGAGATGACGCGTGATGAATTAAAGTTTGGTAAATTTATTAGAAGGATTCGATCTCGCTTTTCATGGCTGTTTAATTCAATACTAGAAAAGCAGTTAATTCTAAAAGGTATTTTAACACCTGAAGAATTTAACGAGATTAGAAACGATCTTAGATACGATTTTGTTAAAGACAACTATTTTGAAGAGTTGAAAGAATCTGAAATTTTGAGAGAACGATTAAATACTCTCAGAGATATAGGCGATTATACTGGAAGGTATTTCTCGCATCAGTGGATTACAAGAAATGTACTTCAAATGTCTGATGAAGATATGTCTAAGATGGAAGAAGAAATTGAACAAGAACGGATCCTGGGTGGCCATTCTGATGAAAACAATCCATTTTAATATAAATAAGTAAATAAATTAAATATTAGGGACTAACCATGAAAAATTTTAAAGACCTTGTTTCCGAAGTGGCTCAGCCTAAGGCACCCGAAGAGAAGCGCTTTAAGGATCAACATGCTATTGAAGTAATTGGGCATCCAGTTGCGTTGGATCATCAATTCACCGGTGATATAGATGGCATTGAATCTGGTAAGCGTATAGCAGACAAAGTTGACGATGAAGCAGATTACGATCAAGCTTATAAGAAGCCTAAGAAAGTGCAAACATTGCCTCGTGAATCTACGCTATCGTATAAAAAATCGATTACAGAAATCCTTGGTGTATATAAAAAGGATGTTAAGAAAGACGGTGAAGAACAAGAAGAGGCCGTTGAAGCTAGCTGTGGTTGTGGTCCTGATTGCGATCATTGTGGTGGTAGCCATTCTATTAACGAAATTGGAAAAGATTGCGAATGCTGCGGCAATAAGATTGAAGGCGTTGCGTCGGAAGGTAGTTGTGGTAGTACTCTGAAAGCTGAAAAGCAACCAGTAAAGAAAGCCGAAATAAAGAAAGAGTCTGATACAGAAGCTTCTGCTACTTTAGAAAAGCAACCAAAGCCTAAACCTTCACAAGTTACTATTAAAGATTCAAATGGTAAAACCATATCGTTAACATTTAAAGAGATGTTAGAAAAAGTTTCTACGGAAGATGAATTACTTGAAAGTCCTCAGCAAGAAATTCCTATGATGATGAAACAGCTACACTTCATATGTTATGCTTCTGAAGAGATAAGTGATTACCTTAAAATGGAAGGTCAAGATCCAGAAGAATGGTGGCAGAACAAATTAGCAGAAGTATTCTCGAATGTTAAATCGCTATATGCTTATGCAAAAGGCGATCAAATGATGAATTTAAAGCCAATATCCGCTGCAAGAATGTTTAAAGCAAGTAAGGTTTACGAAGAAATCCAGGCAGGATCATTTGAATTATCAAACAGTGAAACTGTAGAAATTTCAGAAGAAGATGCTTCAATATTAAATATTGTTTTTGAAAATTTAAATGAAACCAATTCAAGCGAAATGTATAGCGTATTAGTTGCAGACAAAGCTGGTTATAATGAAATACTTTCTTTCGCTAAGGAGAACGTGTAATGCCCAGTATACTTAAATTACAGGGTAGTGAAGCTGGAGTAACTACTGCTAGTAATGTTGGATCAGCAACCGTCGTTAGAATATTTAATGGAACGACAGCGGGAATTCTTGTAACACAAAAGAACTTTGGTGGAGATACTTTGGCAACAGTAACAGTTGGTCCAGGTGTAACATTTATCAAGAAAGCGCCAACAGATACTCTTACTGCTGCGGCTTCTGTATTAATGGTATCAGTCGCACATTATACTTAAGCGATAACTGTATAAATAGATTTACGGAGAACGGAATATGAGATTAATAACAGAACAGCATGAAGAGCTAGAAGTAATTACCGAAGCAGCAGATGGCGGTAAGAAGAATTACTTTATTGAAGGTATCTTTATGCAAGGCGATTTAAAAAATCGCAACGGAAGAATTTATCCTAGTGCTACTTTAGAAAACGAAATGAATCGCTATAACAAAGAATTCATTCAAACTAAACGTGCTCTTGGAGAACTGGGTCATCCAGATGGTCCTCAAATTAACGGCGATCGCGTATCACATTTGATTACTGAAATGAGACGTGACGGAAATGATTTTTATGGAAGAGCTAAAATTCTTTCAACCCCTATGGGAGAAATTGTTAAAAGCCTATTAGATGAAGGTGTCAAGATCGGTGTTTCTACTCGCGGTCTTGGTTCAGTCAAGACAGGTAAAGGCGGTGTAATGGAAGTGCAAAATGATTTCCACCTCTCTACTGTTGATATTGTTACTGATCCTTCTGCACCAAACGCGTTTGTAAATGGTATCATGGAGAACGTAGAATATTATTACGATATAGCTTCAGGTAACTGGAAAGCCACGCAAATGGTTGAGGAAATTGCCGCAGTTGCTGAGAAAAAGTATAATCGTATAACTAAAACTATTGACGAAGTAACGGCAGCTAAAATGTTTGAATCATTCATCCGTTCTTTGAAAAATTAATTTTTTATAAATAAAACAGTTAATATAAACAATATTTGTATACTACAAATTAAAAGGAGAAAAAATTATGGCAGACAAAGATTTCACTGCTGACGATGGCGTTTCAATGGTACCTGCGCCGATTACACCTGAGGGTGGCGAAGGTAAAAAAGACAAGCTGAAGAAGACTACTACTGACGAGCCAAAAGGTGAAGTAGATGCCACTAAAGTAACACCAGGCCAAGGTGATGCTGGAAAGCCAGTACCTACTGCAGAAGAAGTAGAGACTGTTGAAGAAGTAGTTGTCGAGTCTTCTATTGAGTCAATCATCGAAGGTGAAGATTTATCGGAAGATTTCAAATCCAAAATTGCTTTGGTATTTGAAGCCGCACTAACCGAAGAAGTAAGTAAAAGAGAAGAGACAATTCGTGAAGAATTGACTAAGTCACTTGATGCAACCTTGGAAGAAGCAGTAACTGAGAAGTTAGATACTATTTCTGAAAATGTTGATAAGTATCTTGACTACGTTGTTACTGAATGGATGTCTGAAAATGAAATTGCAATTGAAGCCGGTATTAAGGTTGAGATGGCAGAATCATTGATGTCTGGTCTCAAGAACTTATTTGTAGAACATAACGTTGCTGTTTCTGAAGAAACTGTTGATGTTGTTAGTTCACTCGAAGGACAAGTAACTGAATTGGAAGAAAAAGCCAATAGTCTCGTATCTGAGAATATTGACTTGCAAAAAGAAATTGCATCTTTCAAAGCAGCAAAAGTATTTGACAAACTATCAGAAGGACTATCTGAAAATCAGGTAGAACGTTTGAAAGTATTGTCTGAAAAACTTGATATTGAAGACGTAAGTGAGTATTCACAAAATCTTCAAGTAATTAAGGAGTCATTCTTTAGCGACAAACCTATTGTTGAAAAACATGATGTTCAAGAAGAAAATGACGAAATTATTCTAGAAGAACAGGAAGTGGCTAAACCAACTTCTGATTACACTTCTATTAATGCTCTTGTAGAGGCGTTCGACACAAGAAAGAAGAATAATTAATTTCTGGTTTTATAATTCATATTAAATTAATATTCATTTATCAAAGGAGATAGACAATGAATAACTATCAAAAACTTGTGGAAAAATGGGGCCCTATCCTAGAGCATGCATCTTTTTCACCAATTACCGATTCTCATAAGAAAGCTGTTACAGCAACCATTCTTGAGAACACTGAACGTGCACTCATGGAAACAGGTGATCTGTCTGCAAACATGACTTCACTGTTATCCGAGTCGCCATCTAACGATGCTGGCACTGGTGGTTTCGGTGGCTTATCTGCCGCTGGTGGTCCTACTGCTGGTTACGACCCAATTCTTATCAGTTTGGTAAGACGCGCCGTTCCTAACATGATTGCTTATGACATCTGTGGCGTACAGCCAATGACTGGACCTACTGGTCTGATCTTTGCTATGCGTGCTCGTTACGGCACCCAAGGTGGAGCCGAAGCATTCTACGGCGAATCTGATACTGGTTTTTCTGGTGCAGGCACTCATGCTAACACATTGCCAAATGCTAATACTGCGTTGATTACAACTGGTACTGGTCTTGACACTGGCGTTGCAGAAGCTCGCGGCGAAAGCGGCGGAACTGCTTATAGCGAAATGGCCTTCTCAATTGAGAAAGTTACTGTTTCTGCTAAGACTCGTGCT
>Ga0129324_10000625_pt1 | contig 25035 bp, 25 predicted proteins | sample CPBDNA_7_FD_96879 | JGI IMG/M metagenome (GOLD analysis project Ga0129324, IMG submission 96879) | Freshwater to marine salinity gradient microbial communities from Chesapeake Bay, USA - CPBay_Spr_15_0.2_DNA | ecosystem: Environmental > Aquatic > Marine > Coastal | place: USA: Chesapeake Bay... | reverse complement strand
TTTTGTTTTATTTATAAAATTTTTTTTTTTTAAATATTTTTTTTTTTTTAAAAAAATATTATTTTTATTATTTTTTATTTTTTTTTTATCATGTCTGTTAATTAATTTTTTTTTTTTTTTTAGAAGTAATTTATGAATTAAATCATTTGATAATCCTCCAGTTAATAAAAATAATTTGATAAAAATTTTAAATTATTTTTTACTATTTTTAATTTTTAAAAATTTATAGATAACGAGTTCTAAAAAAAAAAATACAAATTCGAATGGTAATATAATTGTAAACTTAAAATATTTTAAATAATCTCTTATTTTAAATATTTTTATTTTCATAAATTTTTATTTAATTCTTACCAGTTTTTTATTCTCTAATTTTAAAATTTTATTACAAAAATTAATAGCACTTTTCTTATGAGAAACAAAAATAATCATCTTAGTAGAGAAATTCTTTTTAATATTTTTAATAATTTTATCTTCAGTTATACGATCCAGTGAATTTGTAGCTTCATCAAATATCAAGATTTGAGCATCATGATATAGAGCTCTAGCAATAGAAATTCTTTGTTTTTGACCACCGGAGATTTTAGAGCCCATTTCACCAATGGTAGTTTCTAGTTTTCCCTGAAGTGAATTTATAAAACTTTGTAAACCAACTAGTTTGACTATAAATTTAACTTTATTAATATCAATTGCCTCTTTTTTTATTCCAAATGTAATATTTTCAACAATTGACCCCTCAAAAAGAATATTATTTTGAGAAACATATGAAATTGAAAGGTTTTTTAGATCTTTAAAGGAGTATTTTTTATTATCAATTATTACCGTTCCGTTGGTGGGTTCATATAAACCACAAATAATTTCTAATAGAGTAGTTTTCCCCTCGCCACTTCTTCCAATTATTCCAACCTTATCATTGCGCTCAATCTTCAGGTCAAGGTTATGAATAATTCTTGTTTTTTTTGAATAACCAAATGAAATATTTTTAAATGATATCGCATTATTTATATGTATAATTTTTTTATTAACTAAAAAATTATTTTTATTTTTATTTTTATTTTTTTTTAATAAATTAGATTTTAAAACAGAAATCACATATGGAATAGATGATTTAATTTCTAAAATTGATACCATTGCACGATTTATGGACGGCAATAATCTGAATCCAGCAGCTGCTATAATTGCAATTTTAATTACTATTTGGCTTAGATCGTCATTTGATGAATAAAAACTTACAATTAAAAAAATTATAATCGTAATTGTTCCAAAAAATTCTAGAATCGGTCTTGGTAAGATCTTCAAAAAGTTTATTTTTTTAGTATTAACTTCAAATAAACTAAGGTTAGTTAAAAAATTTTTATAGAAAAAATCCTCTTTTTTAAAGATAATCACTTCTTTAAATAAAGTAATAATTTCATGTAAAGATTTAACTCTTTTTTTATCATAAAATTGCGTTAAATTTGAAAAGTGGTCTAATTTTTTTTTGTTAATTTTAAAAAATAAATAAGAAATTGTTAAAAAAAATGTAATTGCAACAGCAGAAGCAAAAGGATCAATGTATAGTATCAAAATAGATATAAATATAATTAAAAATATCTCAAGAATTAAGTTTAAAAAGCTTTTTACATAAAATGTTGTTAAATATCTTATCCCTACAAAAATATCTGTAATTTTTGATGATAAATTAGTTCTTGAAAAGAAAGTATAGCTATTTTTAAAGTATGCTAAAACCACTGACTTAGTCAATTCAATTGAAAGTTTTTTAGAATAATTTAAATTATAATCTAGCGTAACTATATAAAATAAATATTTTAGCATAAAAACTATAATTAAAATAAATGAGAAAAATAAAATTTGCTCTTTTTGACTTAGTGAAAGAAGAAAATCTTTGATAAACAGATTTTCAATTTTATTAAAAAAAACTAAAGAAAAATTTGGATCTAAAATCGTTTGCAGTAATGGAATAATAGATCCCAAGCTTACAATTTCAAAAAAACTATTTACCAACAAGAGAAATAGCAAAACTGGGATTTTTGAAAGTAAATTATGTGGAATTATGTTATATACTTTTTTAAAATAATACATGTTAATATAATTTTATTACAACAAAGATTTAAAAATTACTAATTTAAAATAATTATTATGATAAAAAATAAGTTAAAAAATGATAAAAAATTTGATGTTATAATATTATGCGGTGGGCAAGGTCGAAGATTAAGGCCTCTAACTTCCACTGTGCCAAAACCTTTAACTGCAATTGGAAGAAGGCCATTTATAGAATATTTGATAAAATTTTTTCTTAAAAATGATTTCTCAAATATTATAATAGCTTGTGGTTACAAATCTCATTTGTTTAAAAAATTTATAAATAAAAAATTTAAATTAAATAATAAAATTAAATTAATAGACTCAGGAAATGTCGATATAATTAAAAGAATACAAGATTCAGAAAAATTAATAAAAAATGATTTTTTTGTTTGTTATGGAGACTCTTTCGCAACCATTGATTATACAAAATATATTAATTTTTATTTTAAAAATAAAAATTTTTCCACAATGGTGACTTCATTCTATAGATTGCAATTCGGCACCCTGAAAGTAAACTCAAAAACAAAAACTATTTTAAAATTTAATGAAAAACCATCACTTAAAGAGCCAATAAATATTGGATACTTTATATTTAAAAAAAATTTATTCAGCTTCATAAAAAAGTTTAATTCTTGGGAAAAATTTTTAAAAGCTTTAATTAAAAGAAGACTTTTAAAGTTTTTTGACTTTAATGGATTTCATTTAACTTTTAATGATTATGGTGATTTGCAAATTGCTAAAAGTAATATTTCAGAAATTAAGAAATTTTTAGAATCAAAATAATTTTCTAAAATCACTTTTAGCATTCTCAATATTTTGAATATATTTTTTATACCAATTTATAGTCAAATTTAAACCAATAATTAAATTTTTATTGGGTCGCCAGTTGGTAGTTTTATTAAACTTTGTATAATTAGATTTCATTCTGCTAATATCAGTTTTTCTGGATTTTAAAGCTCCAATTTTAAGATCTGATTTTGATACTGTCAATCTATGGATTAACTTTACTACATCTCTTATTCTAATTTCTTGATTTGATCCAATGTTATAAACTTCTCCAAAAGTTTTTTTACTTTTCATGCATGTTAAAAAGCCGTCTACTAGGTTTTCAACATAATTAAATTCTCTTGTTTGAGTTCCTTTTGTAGTTTTTATATCTTCACCAATCAAACATTTTATAATAGTTTCTGGTATAACAGCCTTCATGCTTTGCCAAGGACCATATGCATTGAAAGGTCTAATAATTTTAACTGGTTTTTTATAAAATTTCATGAACATATTTGCATACAGTTCACCCGAATACTTTCCAATAGAGTATGGTGATAATGGTTGAGGCACCATATTTTCTACAAAAGGAATTTTTTTTTGAAAACCATAAATTTCTGATGTTGAAATATAAATAAATTGTTCATACTTTTTTACTCCTTCTAACAAATTAGATGTCGCCATTAAACCACTGGTTAGGCTTTCTTGCACATTTGAAAAGCTGCCACCTACATCATTGTATGCAGCAAGATGGAAAATTATATCTGGATTAAATTTATTAATTTTGTCGATAGTATCTGAGTTTCTTAAATCTGACTCTATTACTTTTATTTTTTTCCAAACGTCTGTTAGTCTTATATTTTCAAAAATACTATTATATTTTGTCGTAATCGCAACTTTATAACCTTCTTTAACACATTTTCTTGTTAGGTGAGACCCTATAAATCCAGAACCTCCAGTTATTAAAATTTTTTTCATAGTAATTATTTTATATATCTTATCAAATTAAAAGCTTCTGCATAATTTAAGTTTATCATATTTCCTCTATAGATACTTAAATTATAAACACCAATTAAAGATCTTTGATGTGGATATTTTTTCATTTCATTCTGGTATTTTTTGAGAATTTTAAGTTTACTTTTAATTTCATCTTCTATGTTAATAAAATAGTTTGGATAAAAGGAGTTATGACTATCTATTGTGGATGAGCCTGGTATCTCAAAAGTCAAAATTTTATTAATAGTCAAGTTTTTTAATAATTGAGATGCAATAATTGTGGCTTCAAATGTTTTTCTGTGGTCATGATGAATATCATTTGGTGAGTGAGTATAAATGGTTGATGGCCTAAAAGTTTGTATAATTTCTCTTAGTTGTCCATTCATAATAGTCACATCTTCTCTTGTTAGAGATAAATTATTAAAATTTAAAAAAATTGGTTCATCAAATTTTAAAAGTTTTGAGACATTTTTTGCAACTTCTTTTCTAGATTTAGATTTTTTTTTTGCTTTATTTAAATTATTAATATTTCTAGCCTTTTCACTTTCTGATGTAAAAATGACTTTAACTCTATCTCCTTTTTTTATATGTTTTATAAGGGACCCTCCACAGCCCAAAATTTCATCATCAGGATGAGAAACAACTACTAAAATTTTTTTATTCATTTTTAATATATATTTATAAAACAACTATTAAAACATGCATACCATTTTTCAAGAACTTATCTCATAAATTTTACTAAAATATAAATAACACATATTATGATTTAATAATTTTATTTTAATTTGTTAAAAAAAATATAAAAGATCATATATGTTGACAAATTTAATCTAATTAAAATTAAATAATAAAAAATAGAAGCAATTAAATTAGAATATAATTATATATATGTTTAAAAATGTCTTGGAAACTAAAAGATGTAGATTGTGTGATAGTAAAAAAATTTGGCCATTTTTAAATCTTGGTAGAATACCAGTATCCAATGAACTGAGCAGGAAAAGAGGAAAAGAATTATATCCAATACTAAAAATATTGGTATGTAAAAATTGTTGGCATGTTCAATCTGGAAGTGTTCCAATTTCTAAAAATGTATATAAAAAAAATTATTCTTATCACACTAGATTTAGCTCAACCATAAACGAACATTTTAAAAAAAATGCTAAAAAAATTGTAAAAAAATTTAAAATTAAAAGTGATGATTTAATTATTGATATTGGGGGAAATGATGGAACTTTTCTATCTCATTTTAACAATATCAATAATAAAATAAAAACACTTTGCGTTGAACCAACTATCGAAACATCAAATTATGCTAAAAAAAAAGGTATAAATGTTTTGCAAAAATTTTTTAATTTTAAAAATTCAAATTTAATTAAAAAAAAATATGGGCTACCTAAAGTAATACTTTGTACAAATTCCTTTGGTAATATTGATAATCTTAATGAGTTTATAAGGGGCATACATAATATTTGTGACAATAATACTATTTTTATTTTTGAAAACCCTTATTTGATTGATACTTTAAATGGTCTTCAATTTGATACAATGTATTATGAGCATGTATCCTATTTTTCGATAACTCCTTTGGTAAAATTTTTTAAAAAACATCGTATGGAAATAATAAACTATGAAAAAACAAAGGTTCACGGAGGCTCCATAATGGTTTATGTTAAAAAATCACGCACACAAAAAAAAATAAATAAAAAAATTAAAAATATTTTAATTTTAGAAAAAAAATTTGGTCTTGATAAGATCTTAACTTACAAAAAATTTTCAAAGAAAGTAGAAAAAGTAAAAATTAAAATAAATAAAATTGTGGACAATATTTTAAAAGCTGGCAATTCTATAATAGCTTATGGTGCATCAGATAGAGGCATTGTTCTTTTAAACTATACAAAAATTGATGATAAGAAATTGAATTATATTGTAGACAAAAACCCACATAAACTCGGAAACTACTATAGCGGAACAGGTATGAAAATTTTTAATGTAGATAAGATTATAAAAGATAAGCCTAATTACATTTTTTTAACAGCGTGGAATTTTAAATCTGAAATTATAAGCTATTTAAAAAGTGTTGGATTAAAATCTAAATATATTATTCCATTAAAAAATCCAAGGATTGTAAAATAATAAAGTGAAAATTTTAATTATTGGAATTTCAAATTTTATTGGATTTAATCTTGGCAATGATTTAGTTAAACAATTTGAAGTTGTTGGGACTATTTCAAAAAATTTTAATCAATATCATGATATTAAAGAAATAAGAATAAAAAAACTTAGTAAAAAAATTCGATTAATAAAACTTAATATACATAATAAAAATAAAATTGAAGATATATTTAAAATTGAAAATCCAGATATTGTGATTAATGCTTCCGGCTATACCAAAGATTATACAAATAATTCTTTTAATAGGGAAAGGGGATATAAAATAAACGTACTTCCTCTAAATAAAATTATAAAAGCTCTGAGTAAAAATAAAATAAAGAAGTCATTATTTTTCCATATTGGAAGTTCGTGGGAATATTCACAAAATATCAAGATTTGCAAAGAAAATTCAAATAAACTCCCAAGAATACCTTATGGGCGCCAAAAATTGAATGCAACAAAACTTCTTAAATCAATTATTAATAAAGATACTAAAATAGTTGTACTAAGAATATTTAATATTTTTGGCCCCCTTGATAATAATGAAAAATTTTTTCCATATCTATTGAGTAATTTAAAAAAAAATAAAGTATCAAAGCTTAGTTCATGTACTCAAATGAGAGACTATATAAGCACAAATGACTTAGCAAAATCAGTCATAAAAATTATTAAAATTAAAAGAAGATTAAAAAATTTTGAAATTTTTAACATTTGTAGAGGAAGACCTCTTTTATTAAAAATGCTTGCTACAAAAATTTGCGCACTGCTTGGTAAAGAAAAAAAATTACTTAAATTTGACAAAAAAAATGATAGAGATTTTGAAAGTAAAATATTATTTGGATCAAATGAAAAAATTATGAGATTAACAAAATGGAGGCCATCCAAATTGAATGAATCTCTTAAATTATTAACAAATAAAACTTTCTAGAAATTTTAACTTTGTAAAATTGAAAATTTATCTATAAAAGTATAGAATCATGAAATCTATTAACATAATATGCCCAGTATATAATGAAGAAGACTGTATTGAAATTTTTTTTGATGAAATAGTTAAACTAAAAAAAAAGTTACAAAATTATAATTTAAATTTAATTTTTACAAATAATGATTCGGAAGACAAAACTTACAATATATGTCAAAAGCTTTGTAATGAAAACGAATGGGTTAAACTAATTACATTTACTAGAAATTTTGGATATCAGGCCTCAATACTCTGTGGTCTCAAACACTATGAGGCTGATTATTACTCTATTGTAGATGTAGATCTTCAAGACCCGCCTGCTCTGATTGAAAAATTTTTAGAAATTAGCGAACAAGAGGGTTATAAAATTGTTTTTGGAAATAGATCTGATCGTGAAGAAAATTTTATCATTAAAAATTTAAGAAAAGTTTTTTATAAGATTATGAAAAAATTTGCAGATCAAGACTTTCAAGTAAATATGGCTGAGTTTTTTCTGATAACAAATGAAGTAAAGAAAATTATTACAAATAACAAGAGCACAAACATTTTTTTAAGGAATGAAGTAGCATATACAGGATTTAAGAGAAAGGGTGTTAGTTTTACAAGAAAAAAAAGGATCGCTGGCAAAGGTGTGGGTGAGTCGTTTCGTTACATGATTACATTTGCATTTTCAGGCTTAATTGCTTCTTCGACATTACCATTAAGAATTTCATTTTATTCATTCCTCCCAATTACTTTATTAAATTTACTAGGTTTTTTTGAAATTAAAATTATATCTTCTGCAATTCTAATAATGTTAAACTTTATTTTTATAGGATATTCATTGTCTTTTATTTCTATTTATATTGCTAGAATGTACAAAGATATCATAGGAAGACCCTTATATATTATTGATAATACTAAATCTATACTTTGAACATGAAAATAAAAAAATTACCTATAAAGGGATGTTATGAAATAGTGCTAAATCTAATTAAAGACAACAGAGGAAATTTTATAAGAGTATATGATCAAAAAATTTTAGGAAAAATTTTTAAAAATAATTGGGTACAACATAACGAAAGTTTCAATAAAGAAAAAAATACTTTTAGAGGTTTTCATGCTCAAATGAAACCTTTTGCTGAAGCTAAATTAATTAGAGTGATACAAGGTAAGGTCATAGATATGATACTTGATATTAGAAAGTCATCAAAAACTTATAAAAAACTCATACAAATTGAATTAAGTAATAATAAAAATATGGTTTTTATTCCCAGGGGGTGTGCACATGGATACTTAACATTGCAAAAAAATACTCGTCTAAGTTATTTGCATGATAACTTTTATTCAAAAAAACATGAAATAAATATTTCATACAAAGATCCTTCAATAGAAAGTAGAGTGAGCATCATTAGTAAAACAATTAGTAAAAAAGACAAATCTGGATTTAATATAGATCAATTAAAACAAAAGTTTATTTTTTAAAATATAAGTTCTCCTATATTTAAAACAGTTTAAATTATCAACTTTAGAAACTTTAAAATTATTTAGCAAAAAAGTTTTTTTTAAATTTCCTATATAAAAATTATTTTTTTTATATGATTTAAATCTAAATATTAATTTAATGGCATGAAAAAACCTAACATTATCAAAAAAAAACAAAAGAAAGAATTCAATAAATCGATTGATAATAGGTACATCCGCTATAATAATCATATGAGATTTAGATAGCATTTTTTTTCTATAAACTAATAATAATTTTTCCAACTCTTTTCTTGGAATATATTGAATTACAGAATTTAATAATAATGTATTTATTTTTTTTGTATCAAAAATTTTTTTAATACTTTTCTTAGAGTCAAAAATATAAAATTTTTTTTCCTTATACTTATTCTTACAAAGATTTATTACTTCTTGATTTTTGTCAAACAAATAAATTCTCTTAAAAAACTTTTTATTTATTAATTTATTATTCCATATTCCGATACCGCACCCATAATCTAAAATTGAATAGCTTTTTTTTGGATTGAATTTTTTTAGAAAAGAATTAATGTCTAAATTACTTGGTGAGAAATGTATCATAAAAAAATTTTTTTAAAAATAAACAGCAACAAACTATTTTATAGTTTTATCTCTTTAATATTTTTGATCAAGGTATATTTAGTATTTCTAAATCCAAAACCTATAGAAGCAACGTCCGTTAGTTGGACTTGGTTTGATTTTTACAATGCCAAACAATTTTTAATCAATCCATCATCTTTTACCGATCCTGGACATCCAGGCACACCCATTTATTATATTTATTATATAATTTTAAGTTTACTGGGACCTGAAATAAAAAACTTTCAAAAGTTTATATATATAAACCATTTACTATATTTTTTTTTATATTACTTTTGTTTTCAGTATTTTTTTAAGTACTTTAAAGAAAAAATTGATATTTCTTTAATAATAGCTTTTTTTTTATTGTTATTCTCCTATCAAATTTCATTTGTTTATTTGGAGGTTGTTTCAAATTCGGTTTATATTCTTCCTCTATCGCTTGTGTTAATAACCCAATCTTTCAAAATTAATCAAAATGCAAATTTAAAAATAATCATAAAGTTTACTTTTATTGTTTCATTTGCTTTATCAACAAAATTTGTTTTATTACCATTTATTTGCATATTATATTTGGCCCTTATCCAGAGTTTCATAGAGCAAAAGAAAACTATTATTTTTTTTTTAATAACAAATTTTTTAATAATATTATTTTTTGTAATATTAAATTTTCCTATTTTGGGTAGGATTCCAGCAAGTATTTTTTTAATTTTATTCGAGCGTGCTGACACATCTATTGCAATCTCCGAAAGTTGGGATGCAATTAAAACTGGTATAGCAACACTTAATAATGAAAACTCATTGATGATTATTTCAATTATTATTTTTTTTATTGGGAATATTTTTTTTCTTTTAAAAAATATCTTAGAAAAAAATATAAAAAATCATTTAATTATTTTAAATATTTTTTTCTTAGTTTTTTTTCTTTATACATTTGTGGCTTCTGGACAACAAATAAAATCTTCCTATCTTTATACTTTTGCAAGAGATATTGATATGGACATTTTATTTAGGAATAATTTTCCATACTTTTTTTTTATTTTTTTATTTTTTTTGCAATTAAAAAATGCGTATCGCAATTTAAAACAATTGCTGCTCACACTTTCTATTTTAATATTTATATTTTCATTTTATCATTACAACTTTTATAGACAGAATAATATTTTGCAAAGTTCAAATTATTCAAATGAACTTAAGCAAAAACTAAGTAAATATATTGATGTTAATAATGATTACTTTGCTTATTGGAGTACTTATAAAAAATATGGTATAAATGAAGAAATTATTCATTTTAAAGGAAATTATGTTTGGGGTAATGAAAAATTCAATAAGGAAATTATTAATTTTTTTCCAAATATAAGACTGCTTAGGATGAATGATATTGTAAATAAAATTAATCAAAAAGAAATTATAAATAACACATCTACGTCAAATCTTTTCAAAAAAAAGATAAAAGATAATTTCATTCCTGTGTATGAAAATTTTATTAAAGAAAATTTTAATACTTTTTTTTATAACTCTTTATCTACGCGAAGCTTTAAAAATTTATCTATACCTCTAGGCGATAGTAGAAGATCAGAAGAGATATATTCGGGACAAGAAACACTTCCCTTAAAACTTAAATTATTAGCTTTTACTTTTCCTAAAAATCCAAAAATATTTAAAAATAACCATGGTAATATTATAAATTTTATTGAAAAAACTATTGTGATTAAAGAAATAATTATTGAAAATGTGTATGAAGATAAATGGTACTTTCTTTTAGTAAAAGATTAATTTTTAGAGTCTTTATTTAGATACTTTTTAAATGATCCCAGTAAATGATTTGCAATCACATCAAATTCATTTTGTTTATTTTGATATCTATGTTTAGTTAAATGATTTATGCTCGTAGAAAACTTTGTGTGGGGCTCTGCACCAGTTCTAGAAGATGGAAAAATTATTTTTTTTATTTTAGAAAAAAACTGATTGACTAAAACAATATCTAATACAAAGTTATTCAAGATCTTTTCTATTGTCTCTTTACATTCTTTTTTTGTAGTACAAACAAAGGCACCATGACAGTCTCTGTACCAAGCATTTCCAAAAATTAATGACGGTTTTCCTCTTAGAATTGCCTCTATTCCACTTCCACCCGTTAATGTTGCTACTGCAATAGAGCTATCAATTAACTTAAATGTATCACTTTTCATAGGTATCACTTGAACATTATCAATTTCAGATATTAATCGATAATAGTTTGTGGCTCTATTAAAGGCCCCCTTGATATAGGCTGTCTTGCTAAGATTAAATGTGTCAGGATGTTCTTTAACTAGAATCTTAATATCATTTGGTAAAATTGATGACAACAGCTTTATTGCTAGAATTTGATCAATAAACACATCGCCGTAAGGATATGTGGTTGCCTCAGGCTGATAATGGAGTGGAAAATATATATATTTATAATTTTCTTTTATTTTTTGCTCTCTTTTTTTATAATCTCTATATAAGTTAATTTTTTTAAGAATATTTCTAAAAAAAAATAATTCAAAATCGTACTCTGTAGTTTTTGATTCTTGATAAGGTTTGTTTTTTTTTTTGAAAAAATCTTCAATGTATAAATTGTTTAATAAAATTTTTATTTTTTTATGCTTGCATGTAAGGTAAACTTTTTTTAAGAAAATTTTCAAAACATTTTTAATGAATATTATAGTTTGAAAAGAAAAAAATAATACTTTGGAAAGCATAGTTGATTTTAGATTTGAAATAGTTCCAAGGGTTATAGAGTGATCCCTCCATTTAGAATAAATTTTTAAAAGGTTTTTTTTATTTTTTTGCGTACATATTTCAATATAATTTTTTAAAATATCTTCCATATTTTTAATTTGCGTAGTTTCTTCTGTTTTATATTTTTCTAAAATTGTTGTTGGTAAAAGAAAAGTATCATCAAAATAAAAGATACCTGGGAGATTTGTCTCTCTCATAATCAAAAAAGGTATTTTTTCAATTTCACATATCATTGCTAAAATAGAGTCATGTAGTTGATGAGGTATATTAGTAAAAAAAACAATATCAGGTTTTGCTTCTTCTAAAATCCAAATCATAAAATTTAATAAATCATAATAAATACTTCGCCTCTCATGACCATAAAAATTCATCTCGGGATCTTTAAAATCAAGAAATCGATTAAACATTTGTTCAATTTTAATATATTTTTCTAAGTTATCTTTATCTAAAACTTGTTTATTTTTTTTTGGTATTATTCCTCTAGCTGTATTAAACCTAGATATAATTTCTGATTCTGGAAATTTATTTTTTAGATAACTTGTATCTTCTGTTTCACACATGATATGTGTGAAATCGAATTCATTATTTAACTTTCTAAATGAAGTTAATAATGCATTTAAAAATTGATCTTCTTCAGAGTGTATTAAAATTCTTTTTTTCATCTATAGACCTGGTGTACTCTACAAGGGATTGTGAATTTTTAAACATATATTGGCGTAAATTGTACTTTTTAGCATCAGTTTTTAAGTAATCATTATCTTGGATTGAAAATAAATAATAAAATTCTAAAATTTTTCTACTAAAGTTATTTTTTTTTTTAATTTTTGTTCCATTTTTAATTAAATATTTATAATGTTTTTTATTTTTTGCAGTAAATACAAAGTTAAAATTCAAACTGTGATGTTTAGCACCTCCAGAAATTGAGGTAATGCCATGGTAAGCCATTTCATAAAGAATACTGCCATGTAACGAAATACCAAATTTTATATTTAAAAATAAAGATTTATTTGAAATTTTACTGCTTATCCAGTTTAATGAAGGGTATTTATTTTTTAGAATATTAATTATAATTTGATTTTCTGGTAGACTATTTGGGTGCGGTTTTACCCAAATATTTAAATTATATTTTTGTATAATATCAAGTGTAAAAATCGTCCAGTCATAATAGTCCTTAAAAAAAAATAACTTATAAATAGAATATGAGTCATAAAAATCATGCAAAAATAACACACCATCTATAGGATCAGCGTTCTTAAGTTTAAAATTGTTTTTTTTATATGGATTACTTATCATATATGGAGTCGCATGGTTACCCTCTCCCAAAAATTTTTTTTTTAAAATAGAATCGGTCATTTTAAGTTTTTTATGATCAATTTTTTTTTTAATATTCTTTGTATTTTCAATGTGAGAATTATCTAATATTGATAATTTTTTATTATATCCAGTATTACTATAAAGGGACACACATTCAACATTCTTATTTAAAAAATATCTTGTTGGTAGTCCATGTTGCACATAAGATGTGTATGAACAAAAAAATTTTAATATCTTGTGTCTTTTATAAATTATTTTAATTTTTTGATGCGCTATTAGTGATTTAAAATATATATATTTTAAAAAAAAACTATCATAATTAATTCGGTGTGAGAATGAAAATCTAATATATGTTTCTAAAATTAAATCACTTATTTTAATTTCTCTATTTCTTAAATTTAATTTAACATTTTTTTTTTTGAAATTGTTTCTAAGAATCTGAAATATACATTTGATATTATTCTTTAAATTAAAGTTTTCAAAATCACTAAAATTATTAATACCAATAGATTGATATAATTTTTTCCATTTTTTTTTTTCTAAAAAATTTATTATTTTAAATTTGATATAACTAACTAAGTTACTGCTTTTAACCCCTTTAAAATAAATATTGTACGGCCAAATAGCAATGATTGAATTTGAATCTATATTTTTTTGATTAATTAAAAAATGGAGTTGTATTAAAAAATAATAATCTTTATTCATTAGCACAGCTGTACTAATTTTTTTTGATTTGTAGTTTTTTTGGTTTAATCTCTGAATAAATAATGTCTCATTTTTATCTAACTGAAACTTAGATTTCAGTTTTTTTATTATATCCTTCATGTTTTTCATTAAACTTTCTGAAAAAATTTAAAAAGCAATTTTAAGCGCTATTTTTGCCTGTAAAGTATTCATCTTAAGCCCATTAACGTATTTTATTTTATTTTTTTTACAGATTTCATTAAGTTTTGTTCTATTTGGAGAATATACCAAATCATAAATAATTGCTTTTTTATCTATGTATTTGAATAAATTTTCTTCAATTGGAGTTTTTTCAATAAATTTTTTTTTTAAATTACTTCCTAATGGTGTACAATTTATTATTAAATCTTTCTTTTTAACCATTTCTTCAGATATTTTTTTGTAATAAAAAATTCTTTTATCATGTTTTTTTTTTTTGCTAGTAATCATGGTAATATTTGACTTTTTATATTTGTTTCTAAATACATTTAAAATTGCTGCGCCAACACCACCCATACCAATAATTAAAATATTTTTTTTTTTAAATGTCTTTAGTAAATTTACTAGAGAAAGTATGTCTGTATTATATCCAAATAGTGTGTTTTTTTTTTTTATAACAAGATTAACTGATTTAGAGTATTTTGTATAATCATCAATAATCTTGCATTCTTTATAAAAGATTTTTTTATACGGCATTGTCACAGCCATAGCATGAAATTTATCGTTGGTTTTTATATATTTAATAAAGTTTGGTAATTGTGTGCTGGAGATTTGTTTTTTTGTCATTCTTGCAGAAATTTTTTTTGATTTAAAAAAATTGTTCCATATTTTTACAGATCTCGGATTTTTAAGAGGATATCCAACAATGTGACAAATCATTTAAATAACTTTTTTATTCATTATCTTTAAGTGTTTTTTAATTTTATTTAATGTTCTTGAAAATTGCTCGAATTTTAATGGCTGTAATGGATCTACAGCAGATTTTTTAGGATTTGGATGTGTTTCAATAATTAGTCCATCACAACCCGCCGCAATAGAGGCTAAAGCTAAAGGCTCAACCCACGGTGCCCAAAAAGACGCATGGCTTGGGTCTGATATCACTGGAAATTTAATTAATTCCTTTAAGGCTACTATTGCTTGTATGTCTAAGAGAAATCGAGATGTCTCTCTATGTGTATGTGGGGCGCTTACCCCTCTTTCACAAAAAATCAGTTTTTCATTGCCTTGTATTAAAATATGCTCTGCTGCACCTAAAAAATCCCTGATACTTGCTCCGAAATGCCTTTTTAGAATAATTGGTTTTTTAGTTAAAGCAACTTCTTTTAAAAGCTCTAAATTCTGCATATTTCGTGAACCAATTTGTAAAATATCTGCTGTTTGATTAATTCTATCCAAATACTGTATCTCTGTTACTTCCGTTACAACTGCAAGCTTGTATATTTTTTTTACCTCATCTAACCAGTCCATTCCCTTACTCATAGTATCATAATACTGTTTTGATCTATACGGAAATGTAAGAGGTTTGTAGGCATGTCCTCTTATTATTTTTAAGTTCTGTGATTTTAAAAATTGTGCAACTTGAAAAATTAACTTTCTACTTTCTACTCCATTTGGACCAGCAATTATTGGGCATGTATTTTTTGAAAAAACAATATCTTGTCTAACGACAACTTTTTTTTCTTTTTTATTGGTACATAATTTTATTTTATACTTTATATCATCAGGAGTTATATCTTTAGTTGGTTGTTTATTATCCAGATTTTTAATAAAAATATTTTTCATTTACCTAAAATTCCCTGTCTATCAGTTACTGACTTTAAGAGAAAATTCTTTGAATGTATATAGTTATAGATAGAATGAATTACTTTAATTGTATAAATATTTTTTTCAATTTCAAGCCCACAAGAAGAATTTTTATTATTTTTTTGTAAAAACTCACTTAAAATTTTTTCATGTCCATTCCCCATGCCTCTTACTGCACCAATTCCTTTTGAGAAGTTCTCTGAATATTTAGCAAATTTTACAAACCTATTTTTTATATATTTTTGATATATGTTAAGACTTATGCCTGTTACTCTTGATCTGCCCTTTTCACCAATTAAGTCAATTGAAGACTGATAGTCAATATTTGCCCTAGTAGTAGCTGAGAATGATGAATAGTTATCATTATTATGTCTTATATTTATTGTTATAAGATCTTCAGCTTCTAATTTTTTTTTATTAAATCCAGCGATAGCAGAAAAATATCGTATATCACCAATTAAATAAATCAATAAATCTAATAAATGTATTGCTTGATTTGTCAATACACCTCCGTCCGAAATATATTTTCCTCTCCAGCCATTAGAATAATATTTTTTATCACGACTCCAAAACATTGAGCAATTAACCATAACAATTTTACCTAATTCATTTTTTTTTATAGAATTTTTTAACTCTTTAGTTGCTAAGTTGTAGCGATTTTGAAGGGCTGTCCAACATTTTTTTTTTACTTTTTTGCTTAATTTTATTAATTTTTTTCCATCAGAAATTTTTAAAACAAATGGCTTTTCAATAAGAACATGACTTTTTCTCTTTAAAAAAAACTCTGCGTATTTGAAATGAAGATTAGAGGGTGTGGCTATAAAAGCAAAATCAAAAAAAATTTTGTTTTTTTTTATTTCCTCTGTAGTAATTTTGTACTTATTAAATTTTTCTGAGATTTCTTTATCTATAATATAAATCTTCTCTATTGATTTATTTTTTTTCAATATACGAAAATATTGTTGCCCAGCGCTTCCAAACCCTACAATTATTGCTTTGGTCATTTAGTAATAGTATTTAATTAGTTTGCTTAAAATTTTTTCTTGTTGAATAGAAAGTTTATTATCAAGCGAAATATCTTTTTTCAATAATATTTTTTTACTTTGTGTATAATATGTATTAAATTTATTTGTTAGTTTTGAATTTATACCACTTCCATCAAACCCTATATTTTTTATTAATGATTTAGATGGGAAAATGTATTTTTTTTCTAAGATATAATTATTAATAACATATTTAGGTGTCCATGAATTTTTTGATGTATTCAAAAATTTGGTTATTTTTTTTAGATTAGAGGCTTTTATTTTCTTTAAAGTTGTTGTTGTTAAATTAGTTTTAATATTTCTATATTCTCTCCACTTTTTTGACCAAACACCCCAACCCCAGGGAATAAAATGATTGAATAGGATTGCTTCAATATTTTTGTTTTTTTTTTTATGCAATTGAGGAAGTTGATATCCACATATAGCTGAAATTTGATCATTTTTCTCATAGATATTTAATGCTTTAAATAAAAATTCAAAGAATTCTTTTCTTGGTATGCAGTCATCTTCAAGTACAATAATTTTTTTATGTAATTTCGACATTTTATCAATTCCTCTCACCAAAGAATTGGCTAAACCATAATTTTTATTTTTTTTATAAATATTAAAATTAATTAATTTATTTGTCTTAAGCATAAACATGATTTCTTTTTGACAAACTTTATCTTTTAGATTTTTGGGGCCATCAAGAAATAAGTTAACTTTTTTGATACCATAATCTTCCAAGCTTATTATAAGTCTTTTTAAATGAGAGGGTCGATTATAAGCAAATACCAGGATTCCAACATCTGAATTTTGTTTCATATTTTTATATAAAAAAATTTGATTTATTTTTTTTTCTTAGATATTTAATTAAAAAATTTGCTAAGTCTAAATCTAGCTTGTTATGAATATCAATTCCAGTAATTGCTTCTGAGTTTTCAATTAAATGAACTTTTTTTCCGATCCTTTTTCCTTTTCGCCAAAACTTTGCTCTTGTAGCAGAAGCAAGTCCAGTATCTTCTCTATATAATTTAGGGGCAATTTGTCTAGATGTGTAAGAATTCATCCATTTGCACACTTTTGTAAGTTTCTTATTATTTATAGTCCAAAAATGTTTATAAATTTTATGAACAGAAAAAGCACTATCTATAAGCTTATTTTTTTTTAAAATATTAACAGAATCCTTAACCCATGAAATTTTCCTAAAAATATTAGTGCAGCTTAAAAAAACGCAAATATCATACTTTGTTTTTTTAAATTTTTCGATTTCTTCAAGAGCATTTTTTAGCGTTTGTTCTGTTGTGGTATAATCCTTAGCAAAGTATTTCTTCCTTAAAAAAGGAACTTCAGCACCAAATTTTATTGCTTGTTTTGCAATCATAGGGCAGTCTGTTGACACAAATACAGTATCACACACTTTACTTAGAATGGCTGCTCTAATTGGATAATAAATCAGAGGTTTTCCTCCTACTTTCTGTAAATTTTTCTTTTTTATACCTTTTGATCCACCTCTTGCTGGGATTATGCAAATTACTTTTTCTTTCATAAATTTTTATATTCAATTCTTGAAAATTTCATGTCTCTTAGATTTTTGAAACCACCATTTATCATAGAGGTTTCAAGTTCAGAACTTAATATTTCAAAAATTTTTTTTACTCCTTGGCTTCCCCCTACAGAAAGACCATATATGGCAGGTCTACCAACTCCAACTACGTTTGCTCCTAAACATAAATATTTTATTATATCAGTGCCTTTTCTCACACCTCCATCAGCAATAATAAATGGAGGATTTTTAATTTTTTTTTTAATGTTTATAAGTGTTTCTGTAGCAGATACATTTGAATTAAACATTCTTCCACCATGATTTGAGATCCATATTTTTTTACAGCCACTTTTTATTGAAAGCTTTATATCTTCAATTGAAATTAAGCCCTTTGGAATAATCTCCAATTTAGTTTTTGATTTTACCCATTTTAAAAAATCCCAGTCATAATTTTTTGCATAGGTTTGATTTGGAGCTCCATAAAATTTGGTATATCCATGACTTCTAGCATCATAATCTGTTTCCCTATCATCATATCTATGAGATCTTGTCAATCCATCAAAACAAAAGCTAATAGCCATGCTTTTAAATTTTTCTGCTCTTTTAATTTCATTTAATATCCAATTTTTATTTCCAAATGGAAAAATTTGCCAAACTAAGTTTTGATTTTTAGATTTTATAGATATTTCATTAAAACTTGTTCGTGATTGAGTGCTAAAAAAACCAACAGTATTTATATCCTTGATACCTTTTGCCATCTCAACTTCTCCTCTCTTATGAAATTGGGTTTGATGACCCATGGGACAAAGAATTAATGGATGAGAAATTTTTTTTCCTAAAAAAAATATAGATGTGTCGATATCTTTAATATTTTTTAAAATTCTTGGAAATATTTTTATAGTATCTAAATCAGAAATATTTTTTTTGGCAGTACTATTATCTTCAGCTCCTGAAGCTAACCATTGATAAGTACCATTATTAAGAATTTTTTTACATTTTAATTCTGCTTGTCTTATTGTGGAAAATAGTTTCATAATTTAATTATTCAAACTATTCTTTAATAAAATAGCTTGCTGAAGGTTCAAAATCAAATTTTTTTAACTTTACATTGTTTTTAAAGAATTTTTTAAATGCTAATGTTTCTCCACCCCATTTTTCCATGCCTAATTCATCGAATGCAATTATTCCTCCTTTAACTACTAATGGGTAAAGATGTTTCAATGCTGCTAGAGTGGGCTTGTAAATTGGGCAATCAAGGTACAAAATTTTAAGTAATAAAGATTTATTATTTTTAACATATTCAGGAATAGTCTTTACAGCATCTCCTTTAACTAAATGAACTTTAGGAATATGCTTTATAACATCATTTAATTTATTAATCTCTATCAGTTCTTTTAAAAAATCATAATCAGTATCTGAAAAATCTTTTGCTGAAATATTATTATCTTTTTTTTTATCTATATTTCTAAAACCCTGAAACGTATCAAAAGCCAATATCTTATCCTCATAATTAGTTGGTTCCATTGCAAGCATCATGTGATAAAAAAGCATCAATCCATTGCCTCTAAAAGTTCCAAGTTCAGCAATGGATCCTTTGCAATTTTTAGCCATTTCATAAATTTTTATTTTAAAAAGTGATCTAGCAAAATCGACTCTTGTAGTATTAAAGAATGAGTTATTAAAAAATTTATCTGGGTACTTTTTAAATAAAGATGTATAAGCATCATGATAGCTTGTCTCTTCTTTAGACCATCTTGAAGTAGATATTTTATTAACTAAATTTTTACTTGATTTCACCACAAATAAATAGCACTATTGTTTACTAATGCAATCCGAATTTTTTAGTTATTAAATATTTTCATGCAATCAAATTCTAAAGATATTTCTATATTAATCGTAAACCATAATAGAGAGGAGTATTTAGAAAGATGTCTAAGATCTTGCATTGATCAAGTAATATTTGGCAAATCGTTTGAAATAATTTTTGTTGATGATGGATCCTCTGACGAATCTTTAAAAATTGCTCAAAAATACTCTTCAAGCATAAAAATATTTAGTTTTAAAAAAAATAGAGGTATATCTGTGGCATCTAATTATGCTATTAAAAAAAGTTCTGGTAAATATTTTATCAGGGTAGATTCGGATGATTTTATCAATAAACATTGTTTAAATAATCTTTCTCATATAATTGAACATAACTCAAATTTTGCGTTTATATGCTCAGACCATTACCGAGTAGATGAATTTGGATTTAAGGAAAAACTAGTTAAATTAAATTCAAAAAATAAAATTAAAAATCATGGCGCAGGTATTTTATTTAATAAAAAGATCTTTTTAAAATATGGAGGATTTAATAAAGAATTAATGGAAGCAGAAGACTATGAGATTATTACAAAAATTATTAAAAAAGAGAAATATTTTTATTTACCTACACCCCTATACAGATATTATATACATAAAAATAATATATCTAAATCAGGCAATAGAAATAAAATTATAAAAAAATTAAATAAAACTTTAACAAAATGATAAAAATAGGAAATGTAATTTTTAAAGATAAAAAGACAGTGTTAATTGCAGAGGCAGGTGTTAATCATAATGGTAAAATGTCTTTTGCAAAAAAACTAATTGATGAAGCAAAAAAAGCAGGTGCAGACATTATAAAGTTTCAAACTTACAAGGCAAAAAATCTTACTACAAAAAAAGCACCTAGATTTTGGAATTGGAAGGGTGAAAAAAAAAAGAAAGGTTCTCAATTTGATAGTTATTCAAATTTAGACTCATTTGAAAAAAATGATTATAAAAAAATAATTAAATATTGCAAAAAAATTGGAATAGAATTTATGTCAACTCCATTTGATGAAAAATCTGTGGATATGCTTATATCTATAGGCATGAAAGGCTTTAAAATTGCATCATGTGATATTACAAATTTTCCATTAATAAAACACATTGCAAAAAAAAATTTACCTATACTTTTATCAACTGGGGCCTCTGATATTCAAGAAATTAGGAATGCAGTAAATTTAATAAAAAAAAATGGTAATAATAAAATTATAATTATGCATTGTACTCTTTGTTATCCAACAGCTCCAGAAAATGCAAATTTATCTGCTATAATTGACATAAAAAAAAATTTCCCCCATCATCTAGTTGGCCTAAGTGACCATACACTTGGTACTGAAATACCATCTGCTGCTCCCCTGTTAGGTGTTGCTGTAATTGAAAAACACTTTACATTTGACAAAACTTTAAAAAAAAGTGCTGACCATTGGTTATCTGTCAACACAAAAGAACTAAAAAAAATATCTGAAAATATTAAGATTATTAATAAGTCGTTTGGAGGTGAAAAAAAATTAATATTAAAATGTGAAGAAAAAGCAAGAAAACTTGCAAGAAGAAGCATTGTTTCTGCACGACCAATTAAAAAAAATAAAAAAATTGTATTAAATGATTTAAGTTTTAAAAGACCAGGTACTGGTATTTCACCAAAGTATACCTCTAAAGTAATAGGAAAATTTTTAAGAAAAAATGTCTATGAAGATTATATTTTTAAAACTTCAGATTTTAAAAAATAATGCCAAGTGCAATTATAGTTCAAGCAAGGTGTGGCTCTTCTAGATTGCCCTCAAAAGTACTTTTAAAATTAGATAATAAAACTATTCTTGAACATGTAATTGATAGAGTTAAGGGTGTAAAAAATATTAAAAAAATTATTATTGCAACGACAAATAAAAAAAAAGATGAAAAAATAATCAAAATTGCAAAACAAAATAAATGCAATTATTATGCTGGATCAGAAAAAAATGTACTTAATCGATATTATGAAGCAGCCAAAAAATTCAATATAAAAACAATTATAAGGATATGCTCGGACTCACCTTTTATTGACCCCCTTATAATTTTAAAAGGCTTAAAAATTTATAGAAAAAATAAATATGACTACGTTTCTAATATTATTGAACCAACTTATCCTGCAGGAATGAGTGTTGAAATATTTAACTTTAAAAGTTTACAAAAAAGCAATTATGCAAATACTGATATGGATGAAAAAGAACATGTTACGCCTTATATCTATAGAAATCCTAAAATATTTAATATTAAAAATTTTAAAATAAATAAAAAATGCAAAAAATATAGATTATCTATTGACTATAAAGAAGATTACTTGGCATGCACAGAAATACAAAAAATTATATCAAAATTAAATTTACCTAATTCAAAAATAACTCTGCAAAAATTATCAAAAATAATAGATAATAATCCATCAATAAGAAGAATAAATAATAAAAAAAATACAATTCTTAGGTATTAATTTTTAATAACCAGTTAAATTTTTATCAAGATTGAAGTTAAGGTTGGCTAATTCAATAATCTTTTTAGATAGTTCCTTTATTTTTTGTTCTAGATTTTGTATATCTTGTAACAATTCATAGACATGCTTTGGCTTTTTTATTCCAAAAATTACTTTGTCAATTTTTTGATTCTGCAATAAAAAATGCTTAGCAAATCTTCTCGTTTTGCCATTTGTTATTTTGTTGATTTCATTTAATTGAAATAAAATATTCTTTAATCTTTTTTTATTTGAAAGCCATGTTGATCTATAATCAGATAATATAAACTTAGAATTTATTGTTAATTTGCCTGACAAACATCCAGAAGCCAAAGGTGATCTGGCCATTATTTTTGGTTTCAGGGATCCTAAAAAATCTAAATTTTTAGGTCTAAATAAATTAATTTCATCTTGCAAATAATCAAACTTATTCATAATATTTTTTTCAAAGTAATGGTCTCTAGCCAATGAAATGCCTATTTTTTTTATTTCGTTCGTTTTTTTATACTCATTAATAATTGCAATCATGTTAGTCCAATTTTTTATCTCATTTCTTGGATTGTGGAGAAAAAGTGTGTTAATTTTTCCAAATTTATTTAAAGACAGTTCTATTGATCTTTTAATATCAGAGCTTTTAAATGTTTTAATAAAATTAGAATCGTATCCACATTTTGTATTTATCTTAATATTTTTATTATGCCTCACCATATCAGCTAATATTTTGTGCATAATTCCACCACCATAAGTGGGTGCTGTGTCAAACTCTAAAAAATTATGCTCAATGCACTTTTCTAATGAACGGTAAACAGTTTTTTTATCTACTTTCCCAAAATCTCCACTTAAAGACCAGGTTCCAATTACAATTTTTTGATTTAATTTATTTTTCAACTCTGACAAGTTTATTAAAATTTTGCTTATAGTATTCTAGCTTTTCTTTTGTTAAATTGGCACTTTTTGTTGTTGACCTCAAAGCTGAATCCGCTGAAAATTCATACTCATTAAATGAGCCAGACTTAACTCCTGCTTTATGTTGATCGGTACCGTAGTATGGGGAATAAAAAGCAACTGTTATATTGTCTGGATTTAAAATTTTATTGAATTCAATCGTTTCCAAAATTGACTCTTCGTTCTGATTTGGGAAACCTATCACATTATAACTTGTTCGTTTAATCTTATTTTTTTTTAACAAATCAAATGCTTTTATCGTTTTTGATTGATCTGCAAATCTATTTAGCTCCTCTTCTCTAAAACTTTCAGATGCAAGTTCCACGCCCATACCAACACCATCTACTTTAAGTTTTTTTAGCAATTCTATTGACTGTTCATTGATCCCTTCTGGCCTTGTTTCAATATAAAGTTTTATTTTCAAATCACTCTTATTTATTAACTCGGCAAGTTCTAATAAAACTTTTTTATCATTTGTTAAAAAATTTGTATCTTGACATCTTATAAAATTAATTTTTTTAGTTTTATTTAAATATTCTAATTCATCAAAAATAATTTTAGCAGACTTACTTCTTAAATATTTTTTAAAATTTTTGATTGCTCCAGACTTTATTGAAGATTCCTCAAACCCATAATATTTTTGAATTATAGTTTCAACGCAATAAGAACAAGAATATATACATCCTCTCGACAACTCAAAATCAACTGCTCTTACTAATTCACCGTTATATGGTCTTAAAAACACTTGATCATCAAATATATCATAATCATATGGTGACAAAATATCCAAATCACTGATTATTTTTTGATTTTTTGTGTTTTTAATTTTATTATTTTTTAAATAAGTGATGCCTTCAACCTCTGAAAAATCCAAACCTTTGTCTAGCGAATCTGCAATATTAGCTAAGACTAGTTCACTTTCTCCTCTTATTAAATAATCAATTGTCTTAAAATTATTTAAAGTAAGCTCTGGTGCGGCTGTTGCTTGTAAACCACCTGTTATTTTTAATGCTTTTTGAGAGTTAACTTGATTTAATAAATCATGCCCATTTTGAATATTAACGTACTCCCCTTCACTGTGTATATGGGAAGATAAAGCAGACCAAAATATTATATCTGGTTTAAAAGAATCAATTTTTTTTTGTAACTCTTCTATTATGGAAATATTTTTATACTTTATAAATTTGCTATACTCAGTTGGTTTGAACATTCCTGTTCCTGTTGCATATTCAACTTCATTATCAGTCCAATCAGAGAAAAAAGTACAGTCAAATAACTCTACTTGATTTGTTTTTTTTTTTAAAATTGAACTATGTGTGGCAATCCAAATATGAGTTATACCTCTGCCCCATTTATTAGGGTTCAAAAGTAAAATTTTTGCCATTAGTTAAAGATACATTTTTTATTTAATTTATTTAATATATATATCATAAAAATTTTTTTCAGTGCATAAATCAAGCCAATTGAGCTATTAGTACTGGTCAGCTACACGCATTACTGCGCTTCCACATCCAGCCTATCAACGTGGTGGTCTACCACGGCTCTATAG
>Ga0129324_10000622_pt1 | contig 25136 bp, 22 predicted proteins | sample CPBDNA_7_FD_96879 | JGI IMG/M metagenome (GOLD analysis project Ga0129324, IMG submission 96879) | Freshwater to marine salinity gradient microbial communities from Chesapeake Bay, USA - CPBay_Spr_15_0.2_DNA | ecosystem: Environmental > Aquatic > Marine > Coastal | place: USA: Chesapeake Bay... | reverse complement strand
TATAAATAAAAAGAATATTAATGTTCTTGCTTATTCACCATCCCTTGGGTGTGATGGATTAGTTGAGAGTGATATGGATGTTCTTGTTGCGCCATGTCCGCCAGATGAAGAAGATATTGATGTATTGGTTTCTATGGGAAAGAATATTGAGCCTTTTACACATTCGGTCTTCTTATCTATTTTCAGGGAAGAAAATGACATTGTTGAACAAAAGCCTGTAAAATCTACATTATTTAATAAAATTGCACCGATACCAATTGTTAATGAGGAAGAAGAAGAAGAAAAAAATGTATTACCTGAACGTGATGTGATTGTGGTTCCTGCGTCAGAGCCTAAACCAGTCGAAAAGGTTAAAGCAAAGAGAGGGCGAAAGAAAAAGGGGCAGGATGAGGCGGCGCCTGTTGAAAATATTGTCATTACGCCTACCAGCACCACCGCTATCACTCCTCCTAAAATCATTGAATTAAAACAAGATGGTGACAGCGACGATGAAGAAGATGAAACTGAAAACGAACAATGTATTGCAGTAAATCCAAAAATTGCGATTGAATTGATGGAAAGTGTTATTGAAAAAAATTTAATGAAAAAACTGCTACCAGTAACAAGATTTAAACGTAACATTCATATCTTTTTAGAAGGCAAAGTTGATTCAGTTTTCAGTTTTGTTGGATTTTGTGATGATGGCATTCCATTTAATATGGAAGTAAATAATGTTCCGTGCGCTGAATACGATCACGGAGAACGACCAGATGAAATTGGTCCTGGAAAACCTTGCCCAACATCCAAAAATAAATTCAATAAAAAAACAGCATATTTTCCGGACAAATGTTGTAAGAATACGAAACAAATGATTAAACGCATTAAGGACCTAATAACTATTAAAAAGGAATCAGTTACACGATGTTATTTATCTTACATTGTTCAGCGTACAGATATTGACCGATTTCAATTTTCATTATATAATGATGAATATAGAGATGCAGTGATTGAAGCAGTTGAAGCCGGTGTTATTATCACCCCAATTGTTATCAGTTGGACTCGCGAAGGTATCGCGTTATTTGTTACAGATGAAATTCCGGTTGTTTATCCAACACATTAATCATTCTTCTCTAACTTATGTAAATTAATATGTAATTAATATGTAATTAATATATAATATGCATTCTATATTATATATTGTTGTTGTTTATTTTTTTATAGGGTTTTTTTCTGATGTTATATTAAATTATTTATCGCGTCAAACATTTTCACCTGATTCTATCAAAGCATTAAATGTATATTTCATGAGAAAAAGTAATTTATCTCCTTTTGTAAGAGATATTGTTTCAGCGATTTATGCTGGATTAACTATTGTTGTTATTCTATTTATAACAATGTTCATATCCAACATAGTATTTGAATTTAACCACCCTAGAAAAATAAAAGAACTTATAAAATTCATGATTCTTGCATTTCCAATTGGTTATATAGCTGATGTTATTATTTATCATATTGAATTATTTGGACCATCGTTAAATCCTTTTTATGAAATAGCTGGAGCAGGGTTTTGGGGCGCAATAGCATTTCTTTTTGCGATTAGAGTAAGTTATATTTTTTTAAAAATATAGTTTTTATCCTTCACTCATTACATTTTTTCGCAAGTAAATGTTTATTAATATATTTGTGAATATTGAAATAAGTCAATTGTTCATCATTTGAATCTAATTTAAATAATAGTTTTAATTGGTGATCCATTTGAATATTTTTTCGTTCAGTAGTGTCTTGAAGTTTATTATTGTGTATGTATTCAGTAATATATTTTGTAATTGTTGTTCGTGGAGATACGCTATTGTGCGGTAATTTCATAAAATCACACAATTCATTTGACATTTTTTCGCAAACATTGAACCCTGTAATTTTCTTTTGCTTTTTATTGTCAATTTCACTTTTTTTTATCTCCTTTGCTGCGTCTTTTGCTGCTGATGCTTCTTTTGCCGCTTCCTTTGCTTCCTCCTTTTTGATAAGTTTATTGTTTTTTTCTAATGTTCGCAATTGTTGTTGTATATCAGATAGTTGTGTTTTTAATTTCGTTAGGTTTTGCTGAATTGTGCTGAAATCAATTTCGACTGAAGGCACATTTGTCGCAATAATTTCAAATTCAATAGCCTTCTTATCAATGTCATTCTCAATAACTTGTTCCATTATCTTCTTATGATATATAATATAAATTATATACATTTAAATCAATTTTATATTTTGTATAAAATATAAAATTTTTGTATTTTTGTATGCCGACTATAAAACTAGATTTATTATTTATTCAATCTCAATTTCAGGCTGGCGTTGACGAGGAGGCTTGCTTTGGCGAGTCTGAGGACGCGACGCAGGCGCAACAGATTCAGCTCGTCGTCGAGGGACAATCATCCACTCCGATTGGTCTGCCTTCTCGAGTTGAGGTCGGCGCGATTCTTGGCGTTGAGGGCGTTGTTGCGGCTTCATGCGTTGAGTGCTAGAAGTCGCAGGCATAGTTCGTTGAGCACGAACTTCATTTCGCGTTTCACACATCAACTTTCCGTTATTAACTCCACGAACACCGGTTGCATGAAGGTCAATCGTTTCCTTGCCTTCTCGGACAATAGGCGAAATACTAAATTCTACATATTCGCCTTGAACCAAATACTTGTATTGCGATTCTCCCACTCGGATTTCGCTGTGATGAACAAAAATATCACGTTCTTCATTCGTCTCGCAATCACTCACGCTAATAAAGCCATAGCCCGCCTTGTTGTTAAACCACTTAACACGTCCATTGGTAGAAGAAGCTGCTGTTTCAGATGCCATTGTTCTAGTATACTCTTATATGGTCTACTATCTTTAAGTAATTACATAATATTAATTATGTTTTGTATAATAAAATATATTTTTATAACGCTTGTTAACATATAACTTATCAACATATCATTGACAAATTATTCAATACATTACATATATAACTATAATTTGGCTTATCTGTAAACCCTAGATTTCGTGCATACATAATTATAAGCATGAATTCGCTTATTGTTTCCGTTGACCATTTTATTTCTTGTTTGATCGTAACCACATCTTTCATCGATTTCTGGTTTTGCCAAGGCAATATACCATGATATAAAAACATCATTATATAACTAAACGATTCTATATCATCTCTCCGACTACTAGTTAATCCTTGATGCGTATTTATACTCATATAACGCCGTGTTCCAACAATATCTTCATTCGTTTTTAAAGAATAATGTCTTTGTTTTTCATCTAAAAAACTTTTGGCTAGTCCGAAATCTATTAAATATATCTCACTTATATTTTTTTCATTTGTTTTCAATAAAAAATTAGCAGGTTTCAAGTCACGATGAATAATGCCTTTTTCATGGATTTCTTCTATAATTTTCACCATTTGCAAACTTAAATGAATGACGACTTTTAAGGACATTTGTTCCCCATAACTCAAGCGCACATCTTCCAATGATTGTTCTAATAAATCCATTACAATGTAATTATACTGCCCCTCTTTTCCTGTGTCGTAGAGAGATGGAACATTTTTTATTCCATCTATTTTTTCATAAATTGATATTTCGTTTATAAGATAAGGCACATATTCTGATGTCATTATTTTTATTGCAAATTCTTTTGATAATCTCTCTTCACCTTCATTTTTTGGGTTCTTATAGGTTGCCGAGTATATCTTACCAAAGGAACCTTCCCCTATTTTTTTAGTCAGCCTATACTTATTGGCGACAATCACATTTGACATTTATATACACGGCGTTTATTTTTACTCTAATACTCTATTTATATTAAAATTGATTTAGAATATATTTAAGAATATAATGTACCTGATATCATTTGAAAATGGTTGTTATTTGCAATAAGAACATGGATGATGCCTCCTTTGACGTTTACCTTAATACAATTCGTGATTATATTCCTGAACATATTAAACTCAGTGATTTTCAAAAATGGGCTATCAAAGCTATTATGGAAAATGATAGTGTATTAGTTACAGCACACACCGGTTCTGGAAAAACATTGCCAGCCGAATTTGCTATTCAGTATTTTACGAATATGAAGAAAAAGGTGATTTATGCTTCACCAATTAAAGCCTTATCCAATCAAAAATTATATGATATGCGTCGTAAATTTCCACACATTTCATTTGGTCTTCTTACTGGAGACTCGAAGGATAATCCGGAAGCCGATGTCCTTATTATGACTACTGAAATTTTACGCAATACTCTTCTGAATAAAAAAATTAATACTTCGTCTTCGTCTTCGGCTTCGGCTTCGACCGAACAAAAATTGCCTTTATTGTTTGAAATGGATTTTGAGAATGAATTGGCGGCGGTAGTTTTTGATGAAGTTCATTACATCAATGACGCGGAACGTGGTTCGGTATGGGAACAATCTATTCTATTGTTACCGCCGCAAATTCAACTCATTATGCTGTCAGCAACAATTGATCGACCTGAAGATTTTGCCGGATGGATTGAGACAGAAAAGGGTAAACAATCCATGGAACGTATGATACCTGAAAAGAAAGTATACTTGGCATCTACAAATGAACGCGTTGTTCCATTAACGCATTACATGTGGCTTTCTGCGAATGATGGTGTTATTAAAAAGGCGGTTAAAACACCCTATGAAATGAAATTGGAAAATATTCGAAACATGCCATTACAAATTGCTAGTTCAAATGGAACATTTTCCGACGAAAATTATCACAAAATGAATGACGTGCTTAATTATATGTCTAAAAATATAACACATGTTAAACGTCAATATGTTCTTGAAAGTTTATTGCGGTATTTGAAGAAGAATGAAATGCTGCCGGCGATTTGTTTTGTCTTCTCGCGAAAACACGTAGAGCAAGCCGCAAAAGAAATCTCGTTTAGTTTATTTGAAGAAGACAGCGGTTTGCCTTCGCTTGTTGAAAATGAATGCCGGCATATTTTACAATCAAAGATTCCGAATTATAAAGAATACATGGAATTACCTGAATATACAATGATTGTTGGGTTATTGCAAAAAGGGATTGCGATTCATCACGCAGGCATTATTCCAGTCTTGCGTGAAATGGTCGAATTGCTCTTTGAAAAAGGATACATTCGTCTCTTAATTGCGACTGAAACATTTGCGGTTGGATTGAATATGCCGACGAAGACTGTTATCTTTTCTGGAATAACGAAATTTAATGGTTCTACTATGCGTCTTCTTTACCCACATGAATACACACAGATGGCTGGGCGTGCCGGACGGCGTGGGCTAGATACAATCGGACATGTCTTTCATTGTGTGAACTTGTTTGAAATGCCATCGATTACGGATTATCGCAATATGCTTACCGGACCACCACAAAAACTCATTTCTAAATTCAAAATATCATTTAATTTGGCGTTGTCTATGTTGAACGCTAATGCAAACATGAGTGATTTTATTGCACAAAGTATGCTTTCGCTTGACATTCAAAAAGAAATTGAATGGTTTATAAATCAGGAAGAAAAATCCAATAACGTAATCATACAAAAAACAGAACAGCTGAATTTATCTAAAACACCAATAAATGCTTTACAAAAGTATAAAAAACTGAATGATACAATTTCGGTATTAACTAATAGTGCGAGGAAAAAAGCACGCATTGAAATGAATGATTTTGAAACGAGCCATAGATATATTTTAAATGATTTACCAATGCTGGATGCTTTGTATCAAGCAGAAATAACCCATCTACAAATTGTTAAGGATAAAACAGACACAATACATTATATTTCAGATACGTTGAATCATTTGAATAGGATTTTAATTGATAACGAATTTATTAAGGTGGTTGTGGATCCGGAGGAAACCAATAAATATGTTATCAGTGAAAAGGGGCGTATTGCGTCGCAGTTTCAAGAAGTGCATCCGCTCGCCATGGTTGATTTGTATTATAAAATGAACCGGTTTGATTCTTTGGATTCCGCTGAATTAGCCGGATTGTTTGCTTGCTTTTATCCAGTGTCAGTGTCAGATGATTTTAAAGCACATAACCCTTGTATGATTGTTGATATTGTTATGTATATGGGGAAATTGTTGGGACATTATCTGAAATGCGAGAATGATGTGTTTTTAGCTACTGGCGCTAATTATGAGATGTCTTATGATTTGTTGCCTTATATTGTAAAATGGTGTGATGCTAAGGATGAAATGGAATGTAAAATGATTATTCAAGAAATGAAGAAAAATACTGGCGTGTTTGTTGGCGAATTTGTGAAAGCGCTGCTGAAAGTGAATGCTGTCGCATTAGAGTTTGAACGCGTTTGCGAGTCCATACAGAATATTGCGCTTTTGGCGAAGTTGCGGATGATTCCATCTTTGACTTTGAAATACATTGCGACGAGCCAATCGCTTTATTTGTAATTCTTCTAAATATTATTTGTAATTCTTCTTGGTCTTACGTTGTCGCAATTTGATACTAGTAGCGCGACGTTTTCGTGTCCTTTTGGAGGCCGCTCCGCATTTTCGCTTTTTGATGGTAGTGCGACGTTTTCGTGTCGTTTTGGCGGCCGCTGCGCGCTTTTGTTTATTGATGGTGGCGCGACGTTTTCGTTTTGTCATTTTATTATTTTTCTTATATATATTATTTCGTTTGCGGCGCATACCACCATCAAACATTTGGGGGGAAAAACCAGTTACATCAGTTAAAAAAGATTTTAAAGTTTTAAAAGTGTTTCTGCGCTTAATCAATTTTACTCCTCCAATTGTTTCCATCAGTTCTTCACGTTCTCCTTTTCTTACTCTATATTTTTCTAATTCAGGTTTTAAAACATTAATAATTTCAGTTTGTTCCTGTTCCTCCTCGTTAAAATAATTTGGACCGACCACTTCATATTTTTCACTAGTAGTTTCATTCCCATAATTATTATCAATTATACTATAATTATTACCACTTTCTGATGTAACATTAAGGATATTTAATTTATTACTATTACTATTACTATGGTTAGGCTCAGCTTTGTAATAGTATCTATATTCGTTAATTCCATTATTTTCTTCCTTTTTAATAAACATGTATTTTATCGTTTTTTTTGAGTTTTTATGGTAAACCAATACTATACAAGTAGTATCATTTTGATTATTCTTAAAATATTCGCCCAGAAAATTAAATAGTGATTCTTCTGGTTGTGGTCTTGGTTCTTGATCATCAGGATACTCGTCATACCAATGTTGATTAAAATCCCAATTATTATCCCACTGATTCATCTGGTTAGACATATGTTGCCCATCATTATAATCTGAAACAGCATCAGAGATAACAGGTTCAACAATAATTCCACCAGCGACCACCATGGATACTGAAGTCACGGCTTGAGTTAAGTAGAAAAGTCCCGGGCCCATAGCAGCAACACCACCACCACCAGTGAGAATACAGAAACCTATTGCAAATACACAACAACACGCTAATAAAGCAATTTTTTGTCCGCTTGACCATTTGCTAAAAAAACCACCACCACCAATTTGACCTTGTAGTGGAGTCACGCGTGTAACAAGTTCGCTAAGATTATCGCCAATACTATCAAATGCGGTTTTATTTAAAGAAGATACATCAATCGCATATTTTCCAATATCAAAAATACATCCAATTATTTTTTTTAGTGGATCTTCTCCTTCATTATAGCGTTCAATAAGGTTTTTTACACTTCCTCCTTCTATTGAATATTCTCCTTCTTCTTCTTCTTCGTCTTCGTCTTCGTCTTCGTCTTCGTCTTCTGCTGGTGCTGGTGCTGGTGCTGCTGCTGGTGCTTCATCTGCTGGTGCTGGTGCTGCTGCTGGTGCTGGTGCTTCTCTAACTTCTATTTTAAAATTAAAAAGAAATTTTAATCCATTGTATATATTGGTTTCGGTTTCGGTTTCGGTTTCGGGTGAAGAATTTTCATTTTCCAACACATCATCAACAATATGACAAAATTTTGATGCATATTCATTATGAGGATTTTTATTTCCACCATTATTCTCAATTTTTTCTTCCATCATCCTTTTAATTGTTGTAAAATATGTTTTAAATACTCCATCAACACTTGTAAATGCTTTTTTTATGTTTTCAGTTAATTGAGGGGGGTCATTTTTTCTTTCTTCTTCTTCATTCATCATATCCTTCAGCGATGGAATATTCATATTCTTATGTACACTATTCTCTACTTTTCCTATAATCGATAACCAAATCTGATCAAAATTTTCACATTCTTTATAATCATTATTATCCACCAAATTTCCCAATTCTTCAATAGGTTTATAATTTTCTTCTTGGATTTTTATTAATTTATCATTACAATCAACCATTTATTTATATATATATATATATATATTATGGTATAATTTATATACCATAACATACATTCAACATTTTATTATATATATTTCTAAATATTATTTGTAATTCTTCTTGGTCTTACGTTGTCGTATTCTTATAATTTATTAATAAAATTGAAATAAATGTAAATATAATATAGTATTTACATCTATATACCAACAAACAATGGCTACATTAAATATTAAAGACAATTGGGACGATTCTAGCGATAGCGAAAGCGAAGACGAAGTCAAAGTGGATGACGAAGTCAAAGTGGATGACGAAGTCAAAGTGGATGACGAAGTCAAAGTGGATGACGAAGTCAAAGTGGATGACGAAGTTGATTCATTAGATATGAATGAATACAAACACGAAGACGACGAAGAATGGGATTTTTATGAAGGCTATACTTCTTGCATTAATTGCGGTAAATCAAATGAAGTGCGAATTATTATGATTGAAAGCAAACGCGTCTTTTGTTATAATGTGTGTTTGAATAATGGAAATGATGGTTATGATGACGATGACTATGATGATTACGACGAACTTGATGATTATGACCGGAAATTAGGATTATCCGTTTCATGTCGGTAAACTATAAATAGTAGAATTAATAAAAACCTCAAACTCTTCGAACTGGACTTGAACCAGCAGCCTTTCGGTTAACAGCCGAACGCGCTAACCATTTGCGCCATCGAAGATTTTGTTTTTTATTAATTAGAGAATTAATAAGATGAGATAGAGAGATTATCTATATACTAGTATAGTATTCCTTTTAAATACTTTTATTAATAAATTATTCCAATATTAATTCTTTATCATAATCAAATCCGTGTTTCTTTAAATACTCAAAATCAAATTTAAAATAATCATATACTTTTTGTTTTAATTTTTTATTGTAAAAAAATCGAACAGGAACTTTATAATTAAAATACAATTCCATATCTAAATTATATACAGGATTTTCTAAAAGCTCTGTTTCTCTTCGAATATGGTCACCCTTAAATGCTATCAAAGATGGTGGAATTGTTTTGTTATATATAGTTTCTAATTTTTTATAATCAATATTTTTGATATCATAGATGATATATTCTTTGCTATTTTTTATTAAATTCTCATTAAAAAATTCACTAGCAATGGGTGTAAAATGGTGTCTATCAATAATATCCCAATCATCTTTTAATAAATATTCTACAAAATTAGAAAATGTAAGTGTTGATTCTTTCCATTTACTATAATAACCTCCACTCCCTTTTCGGTAACAATCTAAAAACCCAGATACTAATCTTTCATATGGATTTCTTACAAATAGGATAATAGTATAGTTTTCTGAATCATCCGGTATTATATCATATTCTGGTTGAATATGTATTTGATGGTTTTCATTGCCAGTTTTTAAATACCAAAATATTTTTTTAATATGTGAACATCCACTTTTTGCAGACCACCCAAAAATAACCTTGTTAATTTCATCTGTAATAAAAAGCATTGTATTGTATTATATTTTATTATACTAAATAATATATAATTTTTATACTTATAATTTTTATACTTATAATTTTTATACTTATAATTTTTATACTTATAGTTTTTATTATACATATTCACTACCTTGTATACTATCCAATGTTTTTTTTTCATCTATACTATTCAAAATAGTTAATGGTACACATAAAGGATCAGTATATGATTCATTCTCTTTATAATTTTGAATTAATTTTGTTTCAACATTTTCTAAAAATGTATCAAACAATGGTTTATTTTTTATATATTTTTTAGTAAAAAAACTACCAATATATTCATTTGCATTTAATGGAAAAAATGTATTATATGGTGCTAAGGCTTTAACTATTTTTTTTATTACAAATTGTTCAGGGAAAAATATGTTTCCAATATAAGAGTTAATTTTCCCTCTAATAGTATTCATTCCTCTGAATGAATTCCAATCCATTTTTTTGCTGGTATCTTTTAAATCCTCACAAATTGGCGAAAAAATAATACCTTTTAAAATGTTTGTTAATTTATCAATTTGGCCGTCAAGTATACTAGGATCATTTGGAGAACATGATGTTTTTATGTCATTATCATCACCTCCGCTATGAATAGAAGAACTATTACGAGGAGTATAAAAAATTTCATCTTCTTCGATTGAGCTTTCTGGAATCACTGGGGCGGCGGTATTTTGTGGTCTTCTTCCTGTAATTCGACTCTTAACCCTTGAAAAAAACGAACCATTTTTTTTAGGAGATTTATTATCATCACATTTGTAACCTATATTTTTTAACATTTCATCCCACACATCATCGTTTGTGTTGATACTACATGATAATACGAATAAAATTATTGGTGGTAAATAACCATTTGTATTTTTTTTATTAAAAAAATCTTTTATACTATAATTTCTAATATCATCATTTTCTTGCTCTTTGGATTGTTTGTTATACCTTCTTGTACTTTTCCCTGACCCACCACCACCAACAGAATAATCTTCTTTTATTCTACCAATATCTTCATATAGTTTAAAAAGATTTCCAAATATGTTTTCTTCTTTATCTATTTTTAAATAATTATTTCTATCATCCATTAAATAATCAATTAAATTACATTTAATGATATTTTCATCATTTAATTTTTTAATATAGCTCTTATATTCTTGAATAGGTGGAGAATCATTATTTTTTAAATCTAAATTAACGATTAAATTTACCAAGAGTTCTAATAATACATTTGTTATATGCCAACCATTATCATTATTTTGATTTTGTTTGTAATCAGATTTCATGATAAATTCTTTAATTTGGTCAATAATATTTCTGGTTTGATGTGGTGAATATTTTACATCAGGTTTTCTTGTTAATGTAAACATAGGAACAAAAATGTTTTCTAATATTGTTTCTAATACATAATTTTCATTTTCTTTTTCATTAAAATTTAAATATTGTTTTATATTTTCAGGGAAAAAATTGTATATAGGACTTTTAAAGAAATTTTTTAATGGGTTTTTTGTAAAAAAATAAGCTAAATTACAAGATGATACTTTTAAATTTAAAATTATTTTTATTATTTCGGGTAATTTATCTATATCTAAGTTTTCAGCATGTTCATCATCAGTATTGTTTATATCCAATAATAATTTATTCAAAATCGTACCTTCCCCTAAGTTCATATTCAAAACTGATAAACATTTAATCATATTATCATATGTACCAAAATTATATTTACTTAATCGTTCATTATCATAATCATCAGGTGATTCAAATATACTTTTAAGAAATGCTGAAATTGTATTTGATGCAATATTTAAAGCAGGACCTGCTGAAATTTTAATCTCTTTTATATCAATTCCACCTCGCTGTGTATATTTTTTATTTCTCCTGTATATATTTTCCCCCTTTTTATAGGTTTTATTTATATTTTGACGATTAATATTTTTTTTACTAATTCTTTTTTTATTAATGAGCTTTTTACTTTTTTTTTTAAATTTCACACCTGTTAATTTACCCATTATATATATATATTATAAAAAATAACTTAAAAGCAACGACCTATATAGAGTATAGAAATATCACCCAAACAGCCCCAATAGTGAAATGGTATCATGGCACCCTTCCAAGGTGTAGGCGGCGGTTCGATTCCGCCTTGGGGCAATTACGAGTTATAATTTCAGCTGATTTAGCTCAGTTGGCAGAGCGTTGGTCTTATAAGCAGACACTATCGTGACTTTATTGCAAAGTACGCCAAATGTCATGGGTTCGAGCCCCATATTCAGCATAAAATTATACACTCGTATTTTTTTATGTAAAAAAATTCAAATACTTTTCATTTTTATCCTTCTCTTATAGCATTTGTAATCTCAACTTTTTCGTCATTTTTATTTCATCCATAAACGAATGAACTGAAAATTCAGCTGTAGAATAATCTTTTATATCCTTCGTGGTAACAACATTTGATAATAAATTTAATAACTTAATATAGACTCGATACTTAAACATATCAACACCTTTTACTGATATAGTTGTTTTAGAAAACACAATTCCATCATGAACTTCATTGTTATTTTTTTCATATTCATTCATCAATTCCATTTGATTTTGTAATTTATTTGTTGCTTTTGTTTTTACATTAATTATTTCTATATTTGACATCCATTTTTTCAAAAATTCTTTTGATTCTTTTGACCATTCAAATTTCTCTTGTTGTAATTCAATCATATTTACACAATCAACTATTCGTCTAATTGGCGATGTAATATGCGTATACGTTTTTAAACCACCACCCACTAATTCGTGTGGTTTTATATTCGTATAATCACAATATTCACCAGATACATTTTCTAATATATATTTTACCTCGGGAATAAGATGTTCATAATGTGTATTATTTGTTTCAATTGTGTTTTTAGTAGCACTTCTGAATATTCCTTTCTCTTTTTCTCTCAACATCTTCGCGCATTGATGATTCATCATTATCATACAATACTCAATTACATCATGACTATTATTAATTTCATCCATATATTTTATACTGGTATAAGATAACCCATTTAAAATATTTATTTTATTTATAGTTTTTAATATATCTTGATAATCTTTACACGATGTTAAAGCAACTTCATTGTATACATAATTTTTTTTCACATTGATAATAGCAGAATTACATTCAAACGTTTGCTTATTTTTATTATCAATATGAATATCTAATACAAACGCAACGCGATCTTCTCCTTCCTTCAAACTACATAAATTGTCTGATAATAGTTTTGGAAGCATTGGTATTTTTTTATCAGGGAAATAAATTGTTGATATGCGATTTGTTATAAACTTCCATAATCCCAAATATTCTATCATCATTGGCACATTTGCGATATAAATACTTAGTACCTTTTCGCCATTTGCATTAGTCGTTATTCCAATCGCATCATCAATGTCAGTACATCCCTTTGGATCAATTGAAATAATTGTTCTTGTGCGTCTATCTTCTATAGGAATATCATCAATGTAATGTGGAATTGGTGATAATGTTTGTAGTCTTAATGCACGTAAACTAATCGCATTAAATTGTTTTAGACTATCGTGTAAATTATTACATGTTAATTGATAATTTATATAGGCTTCATTATCGTTTACGTTTCCAAAACTATTCGTTAATGTCCCCAATGGATGTTTATCTTTCCATTCGTGTATACGAAATGTTATATACTTATCTAGTTTATTTTTTGCGAAACCGATATTCTTTTCTTCGTAAGGTATTAAAAAGCACGGAAGATGTTCATCGTCTGGAATACATTTAAATAATAATTTTCCCTTACTATTACGCCCATATGTTTTTTCACTTGTTAATAATACACCGCATATTTCTTCGTTATCTCGATAAAATGAGCTTACTAAATTACCTTCTGAATTAATAATATCTTTATGAAATAATTTTGAATCAATCGGAGAAATATCACCCATAATTGAAGAATTTGATAAATCAATACTTTCACTTTCATTTTCACACTTAGATACACTTTTAGGTATTGCTTTCCATTCTATGTAATCGCGATTTTCTATATGTATTGTAAACAAGCCCATTTATATAAAATGATATTATACTATTTCTATCATTTTATATATATATTTCAATTTTGATATTAATAAAAATAATTAAAATGTTTTATCAATGTAAACTGCTTTGGATAATTTCTTGATGATTTTGTTCTCGCTGTCAACAAACTCACCTTTCCCACCCATCGATTGATTCATAATGCGCAAATAAACATCATTCAATCGATGCCGGTTATTCATGCATTGCGGATTTTGATCGCGCCAAGGAATCATCAAATCGCCATTCTTTTTCGTAATATGTTTTATGGCCTTCCGTAATTTATCAAATGTGCTATTCTCCTTCTCCCAGATATCATCATCGCGGACATACATGACTTCTCGCTTGTAATCGCTACAATGAATCGGACGTTTATACACATCCATTTCATTGAGTTTTCTTATAATGATTTTACTAATACCTTCTACATAACCGAGCTCGCCCACATCTTCCAAATCCGAGAGCTGTAGCGTCATCGAATTAACAAAGTCCATGATATTCATTGCGTCCTTGCATTTCTCGTTCAGAAACACTTGCATATTGAAAGTCTTGTTGTTATTATTATTATAAGAATTATTTGTTCCACTTGTTTTACAGACATCAATCATCTGTTTTTGCATATCTAATGTTTGTTTTTGAAATTCATTGTTTTGCTTTTGAATTTCATTATGTTGTTTTTGTATTTCTTCATTATTGTTCATTAATTTAATTACTAAATTGGTTAAGTGAACTACTTCGGACGAATTTTGTGTTAAATTTTTATCTACTATAATATTTTCTTCATTATTTTCAATAATACATTTTTTTTTATGTTTATGTTTCCATAAACCATTTCTAGAATTATATATCTTATTGCATAAATTACATTCATATAGTAAGGGGTTTTTGCTAATATCGTCACCTAAAATGTCACCTTTCACTCTTTTTTGATGTTTTGCTGTAAATTGATGTTTTTTAAAATCTTTTTTGTTATTCGTTTTAATGCCACATTCTTTACATTCATATTTGGGGATATTTGGGGATATTGGTGTAACCATTTATATATATATAGGTGACATAATATTCCCCTAAATACTTTTGGAAAAATATTATATAGACAGAGAAAAAAAGTTTATGATAACAACATGTTTTATTCAAAAACCGAAATGAGAGCATAATGGTCACAAGTCACTTTTTCACGTTTTTTCAGAAAAAGGAGGGAGGCCACTTTCCCAAAATGGACATTTATAAATGTCCAAAACCGAAAACGGATCGTCAGACCCAGATTCGTGTTTTTTTACGTTTTTTGATAATAATGAATATTTATAATATATTAAAGTTATTAGTATAAATATTAAAGTTATATAATATATATGCAATATTCATTAGAAGAAGTTGCAAAGCACAACAAATTAGATGATTGCTGGATTATAATATATGATAAAATATATGATTTTACCAATTTTATGGAGAAAGAACATTCGGGCGGATTCGTACCATCATCAGTAGCTGGAATGGATGCTACAAATTTATTTATTAGCACACACCCAATATATGTAAAAAAATTATTAGAACCTACTTCTCAATTTTATAAAAAATACTATATTGGAGATGTATATGAAAAGGTAAGTAGAGACGATAAACTCTACTATAAATTGAAAAAAAGGGTAGAAAAATATATGAACAAAAATAAATTAAAGGCAAGAGATAATTTATTTTTTGAAATTGAAATTGTGTTTTTACTTATTATAACAATTTATACATTTTTTCAAATGTTTAATTCTGACTATAAATTATTTTTTTGTATATTTCATGGGATTTCTTGGACCTTTTTACTTACTAGAACTATGCACGATAGCAATCATGGAGGATTAACGAAACAAAATAGATGGAAACGTTATTTGGTAACTTTTATACCTGAAATATTTGCATCAAACCATTCATGGCAACTACAACATAATCGTCATCATATGCATACAAATGTTGTAAATAAAGACCCTGATACTAAGTTTGACCCTTTATTAAGAATTACAAAAACTACAAAAAAAAATATACAATACAAGTTTCAATCAATATACGCATTCCTATTATATCCTTTATATACACTGAAACAAATGGCTCATATATATATATTCAGAAATGATAACAAAGCAGTTGAACCTATGCATAATAAAATGTTTATACCTGCAAAATTAATATTTCTAGGATATTGGGGATATGCGCTGTATAAAAAACAATTATTGTGGTTGATTTTATGCCATTTAATTTCTGGGTTTTATCTCTCAATATTATTTATTGTAAGTCATAATCAACATCATTTAATAGATGATAATAGAAATGATAAAAGTTTTTTTGAAGAACAATTGTCTACAACAACTGATTATAACACAGGATGTGAAATTACAAATATATTATCACACGGACTTAATCATCAAACAATTCACCATTTATTCCCTAGTATTAATTATCATCATTATCCAAAATTAACAAAGGATGTTCTAATACCCTTTTGTAAAAAATATAATTTAAAGTATAATGGTAATATTTCGTTTACAAGAGCAGTTTTAACTCATATAGAAACTTTAAAAAATTTAAGTTAAGTTATAATCTAATAGAAGCCGGATGTATTTTTGACGCGTTAAGTTAGATTTACGTTTTCTATAATGGGTAAATTTAAAATAAATAGGTTATTTTGGTTGTAAGTGTAAATAATATACCACCCCATAATGTGTCTATTATAACTGCAATTGGATCCCATTTTTCTATAATTGCGTAATTTGTTCCTTCATAGACACCATAAATAATAATACCAAGTATAAAAGCATCTATTAAAGGTCTCTTTTTATCAATTATAAAGTAGTTAAGACCAACGATTAATAATATATAACACATAATTGCTCCAACTATATTGAATTTTATTTTTGTTCCTTGAATTGATTTTATCATTTTATTGAAAAAATTTCCTAACGAAGAGAGATAAATGAAATCTAATAGTAACATAACGCTTCCCGAAATAAGTATTTGTTTGAGATTCATTTATATAATTATGTAATAAAATATTATAATTATATAATTATATAATTTTTATAAATTTATAGAAGCCGGATGCACCTTTGAAGCATCAAATAATGGTGTTTTTTTATCAATAGTAAAGTAGTTTAGAAACACGATTAATAATATATAACATATAATTGCTGTAAGTATATTAATTTTTATTTTAATACCATGCATTGTTTTTAACATTTTATAGATATTTTTCCCCATAAAAGAGAGATAAATGAAATATATTATTAACACAACACTCCCAGAAATAAGTATTTGATTGAGTTTCATTATATAATTATGTAATAATATTTATAGAAGCCGGATGCACCTTTGAAGCATCAAATAATGGTGTTTTTTTATTGTTCCTTCGTGTGGTTTTATTTTTTGCCATTTGGTGTTTTTTATTAGATTTACGTTTATATGTTTTATATAATTTTGGCATTATATAAAATATAAAATATTATTTTATTCTTCTACAATGTTAGTCGTTTCTAAAGAAGTGGATGAAGGATTGTCTATCGGCAAATCAGTTATTAATGTTGTATTGTCTGAATTTTCTACTGGGGGAGAGATTATATGTTCTGATTCTAGAATAGGTGTTTCGATAATAGGTTGTTCGCTTGGCTTTTCCATTGTTAGTTGTTTTACGTTATTGCGTTTTACATTTTGGGATTGTAAAAATTTCATAATAAGATTAGGCAATATAGCGACAGCATTCATATATGTTTTATATTTGAAGGTAATGACGCTTGTTTCATTTCCAAACTCAATACTATACCACCAATAAGCAGGTATATATATTATTTGTCCTTTGGTTAATGATATATCTAAACATTTTATCTTGTCAAAATCGGCCTTGTATTGTGATTGAACATTCCATGGGTTAATCGGCGACATAAATTCAAAATTTTCATAATCTTTTTGCTGATACAAATATTTGGAACTTTTGGGCTGAGATAATTTAATTTTGATATTTCCTTCGGTAACCATCAAATAATTTCGGTAATTTAAATCATACCGAAACGGCGTTTGTGTGTTTTCGGACGCACATATAAAATCATAACAACATTGGGAAACCATATATGGTCGTAAAAATGCGTCATTGTATTTATAACTTTTATTAATACCTGTTTCTTCTAAAAAATCGCCATTATTTTCTATTAAATATTTATGTTCTGTATCTTCTTTTATTACACGTAATGCATTACTAAAAGCAAGGGGGACATATAAATTATTTTCATTGTCAGTTGATGATTGATTTAAATTTCTTATTTTTACATCAAAAGCACCATATGTATCTAATATATTGCTTCTTTGGCATGTATCTAATAATCGTTCATTATTAAAATTAAATAAAACAGGCTGTCTTAAATCACAAATTTCTTCTAATTTATCCTTTGATGGATTTTCAATTTCATATATCTCTAAATCATCACTTGTTTTCAAATGAAAAAATACATGAAGATAGAGAAAAAGAACTATACAAAAAATAAGAACAATGTAAACAATATGCATTTTATTAGTTAATTTAATAAAATACTTATTTTTTTGGTTTTATACTCATCATAATTACGAATTCATTTGTTTAAATTTTCTACAATTTCATGAAATACGTCACTACCATAATTTATAGAGCGCCACGCAATATTGCCTTCGATCGTTCTTGGTAATTCATAATGCATACGAATTTCATCATTATCATCGTGCGAATATGGAGTAATTTCTTTGATTACATGATAACTACCTAACCGAGCAATGCCAATATCAAATTCACCTTCAATCAATAATTTATGGAGTTCTTCTTTGGAATTGCGTCTCAAACAAATATATCGGTATAAATCGTAATGATTCGTCCATTTGTCGTTGTTAAATACTGCATAAATTTCAGCACAATCAACTGAATGAAGACGAAAAGCCATTTTAAAGTTGCCTTCTTCACATTGTTTCTTTATAAACTCGTGGTCATCTGGATTGGGGATAAATTCTAACCCTTCTTCTGTTTCATACATCGGTTCAATGGCTACGTTCTTGTTGTTGTTCATCTTTGCGCTAGTGTTAATATTATTTATTATGAAAAACTAAATTCAATTTTTTAAATTAATAGACGTTTATATATATATATATGGATAGATGCGGTAATAAAGACCGTCTTTATAACCCAAAAACCAAACGTTGTTATAAATCTTGTGAACAGAAAAATAAAGTCACACATCCAATAACACAAAAATGTAGGCAACATTGTAAAGGTGATAAAATACGGCGTATAGAAGATTTTAGATGTATTAAAAAAACATTAAAATCTAAACAGAAAAAAAGATATATTACCAAGAAAGCATCGCCCAAGCCAGTTACGCCCAAGCCAGTTACGCCCAAGCCAGTCATAAAGAAAGCAGCCGCCAAGAAAGCAGCGACAAAGAAAGCACCCGCCAAGAAAACAGCGACAAAAAAAGCAGCCGCCAAGAAAACAGGAAAAAAAATAATACTTAAAAAACAAACAACTTCTAAGAAGGTGGAAATTATAAAAAAGAGTGAAGAAGAATTTGTTCCTCCGCCAATACAGAAAGAATTAAAGGTTAATTTAAAAATGTTTGATAAATGGATGAGTAAAGGATTTGTAAATGGAAATATTCAGTCAATCGATTATACAGCATCCGATAGAATTAGTGATATTATTCAAGTATATTTACATAAAAAATATAAACAAAACTGTCCAATTTATCCAATACAGGGGCATTCTGTAGAACAAATAGCATATTATAAAAAAGAATATAACAAATTTAAACAATATTATAGTCATACAAAAAATATACATACGTTTGAACAATATTTAGAAAATTTAAAAAGAGAAGATAAAAGAAACTATAATTTTTGGGATGTTGATAAGTTTTTAAAAGATTTAAAATTATGTTTAGAAACAGGTGAGACATTAATTATAATACCTTTGCGATTAAGGACTCATTTAAATATGGTATTTATAAAGAGTGAAACGCGTGAAATAATTCGGTTTGAACCACATGGTTCAGTGTATAGAAGTAAAAAAAAAACAGAAGATAAAAAAACAAATACATTTTTAGAAAAATTAACAGTTAAAATAAATACTTATCTTGGACTTAAATCAAAACGTAAGTTTAAATATGTTTCACCCTATGACGTATGTCCTCGGGGAATTTCGTCAGACTATAGAGGATTTCAATCATCCGATTATTCTGGAAAAGTATTTATAAATGGAATCCCTTTATTATTTAAAGAAAATAAGAAAGAGTCAGGATTTTGTGCATTGTGGAGCTGGTTTTTTGCAGAATGTGTTATTGCCAATCCAGATATACCAATTGATGAAGTATATAAAGAAGCAGATAAATCGTTAAGAAAGGATCCAATGAAAATTGCAACAATTATTCGTGGTTATTTTTTAAGCATGAATGACGAATTGAAAGAAATGAAAGAAAAATATGATTCAATTACGGGCACATATTTGACGAAAAATAAGGAAAAAATGAGGGAGGATAATTTTATATTTGATTATTTGACAGAGAGCAAAAGAAAACTTCAAAAGAAACCTAGAAAAACATTTGTTGGCGGCGTAAATAAAAAACCAGTATTTATATTGCCAGAAGCAAATCCAGATGCGAAACCAGTGACAGCATAAAAGTAAAAAAAGGTAGTCAAACCTCTCTCTTTTTCTTTTTTAAATTTTATTCCGGAATAACATCAAATCTATTTTATTTATTCTATTCTATCTAATTCATTTGCAGGTGATTCAAGTAAGTAATTTGCCAATGAATTCATTCTTGGTGATTGTGATTACATGTTGTTGAGGATTGAAATCTGTTAGAAACGTGCGTTCATTAAACGTATTTTTGTATTGTTGCCAGATTTCTAAAGGTAACATTGCTTCTTCGCCAAGTGCCATTGCTTCTATTTGCAACTTCATATAATATGGAATGGGTTCATTGCGAATGTTGGGAAACTTGGAAAGTATATCATTAACCACTACTGGATTTGGCATGACTCCGTGTTTTTCTAATGTTTGGATTTCATTATATTTTTTTACATAGATATAATCATTTTCAAACAAACCAGTAATCGCTAACGATAACAACTCTTTTTGGTACCCCCCTTGATAAATCAGCAAATCCAAAAGCCCTTCGTCGTTTGCCAAAGAATTTTCGTCAGTTCGGCGGTAATCAACGTGATTGTGCTTGGCATACAAATAAAATGCCATAATAGGAGAATACGAAATTCCATATATAAATCGGAGTAATTCTCCTCTCTTTCTCATCAACGCTTTTTCCAATAGGTTGATAAATTTCATGTTCTTTATATTTATGATATTACCGACAATACCCATAATGATTTCATTATCACACAATGTTGTCATTTTTTTAAGTAAATTGGTAATTTTCAAAAATTCATCGGCGTCCCAGTTATTAGCTTGCGCGTAATGGTCGGCAAAGGTCATTTCGTAGACCCACGCTATATCCAAAGGCGAAAATTTATATGGAAATGTATTATAACTGAACTCATACCACTCGTCAAGCGCATCATACATAATAACCGAAAGGTTTTGCCAGACGTTTTTTTTGTAATCTCGAGTGGATTGGTCGTCATATTCAATGCCTAATGTAAATGCTTTAAATAGATTGATGAGCATTTCCACATCTTGATTTATGCCTCGCTTCAGGAAAGTTGTTGCGATGTATTTGACAATAACTGCTGGGATGTGAGGAAGAGAAAGAGAAAGAGTAGTAGCCATGTTTGATTCGATTTGGTTTGCTCGTTGTATTGATAAATAGAATAATTTCTACAAAAGTTTTCAATTTTTTACAGATAGATAGATAAAAACAAAATTGAATATATATAAAAATAACAATAGTGTATATATAAACATATAACCACTAATCATGATTTGTCCAATAAACGAGTGTGGTAGGAAAATAGGTTTGATTGATCAAACGACGTGTAAGTGTAATAAATGTAGTCAGTTTTATTGTAAAATTCATCGGTTGGCTGAAGACCATAAATGTTCATATAATTTTAAAGAAAAAAATGAAGAAGAGGTACGCAAATACATTGAAATCAATAAATGTGTTAGCGATAAAATGGTGAAAATTTAAAAAAATAAAGTTAGAAAATGCTGTTTATATTTTTTTATATAAATCTACAAGATAAAGAATAAATAATAATGTGGATTGAACTATAATACCACTTACACCACATGTACACATACTTCTAAGAACACCTAATTTTTTATAATAGGTATTTACTAAGTGCGGAAATAATTTAGAAAATTTCATTACAAACCCAAAAAGAGCACTTACTATAAAAGTTAAAATTAAAAAATAGATTAAGGATGGTATTGTTTTTGGTAATTTATGAAAATACAATATAATGACTTGGTTTAATGCTCCTACAAAACCAGCAATTAATGCAGCAGCCAATAAAGTATGTTTCTTAAAATAAGGTTTTAAATAAAGGACAAAATCATTTTGTAAAATAGATGGTATTTTATTGTAATTTTCTGATAATTTCCGCAAGATAACATCGTATAATGCTGTTATTGTAAATGTTAAAATATATATATTAGAATTACATAGCATATTTATATATAATACTTATATTATAATATAGATAAAATTGAACCCCTTTTTATTTGTAAAAATAATAAATACAAATAAAAAAATTATAATTTTCGTGTTTTACGTTTTTTATTGTGTTTTCTACTCTTCTTCTTATACGTTTTTTTGCCCTTCTTCTTATACGTTTTGCGTCCTCCTCCTGTGTATTTTGTTTTTTTAGATGCTTTAATTTCTTTCAAGTCATAAGGTTGCATATTTCCCGGTCGCATTTCATCATTTATTACATATTTGTAAATACCATAATTTATAGATGAGGTGGGTGAATAATCATTAAAATCTGATGGTTGAGATTCGGAATCTTTTTCGTATATAAATTTTATTTTATCACCATTGTTTAATTTGTTTAATTTTAAATAATCATCGACAGCATCATAAAATGCAGTATCATTCCAATTTGGATCACTAAATAATTCTATTTCAACCGGTGATTTTTTTGCCATAACAGGCGAAGATGAACGCGAAGATGAACGCGAAGATGAACGCGAACGCGAACGTTTTTTTCCTCGTTGAGACCCAGACTCAGACTCAGACTTAGGGTCATCTGAAAAATAATCAATCTTCTTCAAATTCCACCCTTTCTTATCAGATTTTGTAATTTTATATATTTCCACACCTTGTTGGTTATTTGGTGAAAATTTAAATGTATCACCTATATTAATTTTCACTTCTTTACCATCTATAGTCGCTGTTAAATCCTTTATATTACTTTTACTGGACCTAAGAGAAGAAATTAAACCATTAAATACAATTTCTTCATCATCAAAAAAATTATATTCGTTCCCCATCGTATTATATAATAACTATATATTTAATTATCATCTTCATCGGCGATTTTGGGTGCTAAATGAATACGCACAAAACTATTCGGGTCATTATTATCGCCGAGCACATACTTCATTGTCATCGGCGTCTCGGCACTAAATCCCATTTCCATTTCAGTCGCGAGTTTGTTGAAATTACACATCATTTGGACATAACGCAAACTATACGATTGCTTTAAATTCGTGCTTTCAGGAATAGCATATTCTTTCACATCATTTACATTAATAAGTGCTTTCATAGAACCTTCTGAACCAGAAGAAATACATTCAATATTTTCTTCATTAAAGATAAGCGTTAAAGTCGAATCAAAGATAGATAGTTGATTGATAAGAGAACAAAAGATTTTGGATTCGACTGATAAATCAACAAGCGTGTCAAAATCACGCACATCCATTAAATCATTTTGAATATTAACCAGAGTTAGCTCAAAATATTTGTTGAATTGGCTGGTGGAAGTATTGCCGTGTTCATAATTAATTGAGATTTTATCACTATCCGGCTGGGTTTCAATGGATACTTCTTGTCCTTCATTCCAGGCATTCAATACTTTATTCAGCATTACAATATTGAGACCGATACAGGCTTGGTCGTTTGCGACATCAAAAGAATATTCTTTAAACCAAGACGAGCTCAGTCGCGATTCGAAGAGACAACAATGGCTATCATCTAAGCATTGAATATAGATATGGTCGTTCTTGAAATAAATAGAAACATTATCTGTGAAATTTTTCAGATTTGCAAAGATAGCGGCGAATTGTTGGCACTTACGAGAGTTAGCGAATACAATCTTCATGATTAAGGCTGTGTGTGTTATATGTACGATAAAAAAAGTTTAAATCAATTTTTTTTAAATGTTTATTATTTCATCAATTTCTAAAAATTACACAACCCACCACAACCCCTCCCTATCTCAATCATTTATTGCTTGGCACAACACTCTTGATTGTGTCCTTCTTTCCAGTCGGTTTTTTGGCAGGCCTTAGAACAATACCGAACTGCGCCTTCACAAGTTCCAGCACACCTTTTCAAGTTATGCGAGGCACCGCAATAAGCACATTCGGGAATCTGAATGTTTTCTGGTCGATTTTGTTTCTTGGCGAACTTCTTGATTTGCTTCATCGCGGCTTTCCATCCCTTTTTCCATCCGTCGCGCCATTCGTATTGGCATCCTTCGCATCCGAAGAACTTTTCAGGGTCGTCTTCGTCGTTTTCTTGGCAATGCGGGTCGTCGCAGAAGTCTTCGGCATCGTCTTCGGCATCGTCTTCGGCATCGTCTTCGGTATCGTCTTCTTCGTCGCTTGGAACATATTCGCTGTCATTGTCGTCATTTTCGTCTTCACGATCACTTACCTTTTCACCGCCGCAATCGTAACACACAAACACTTTATTATCTTCGGTCATGAAGAACCCAGCACCATTGTATTCGCATACAGAACACGTTTGAGGATCACTTAAAGCATAATAACGATTTTCCAGCTCGTAATTTTCTTCCGGAATTTTGCCATTATATCCATCGTGATAAATCCTTTGCGAACAATCCGCCGTCTCGCGATATTTCATTTCACAAGTAGCACATACAGGTTCATCCATCTTATCAGAACTATAGTAAAATGAACCACAACCATTGTAATCACAGACAGAACACGCTCGAGGTTCCAATTCATCTTCTTGGTATACAAACACATATCCTGCATATTCATCAAACTCTTCTTCAAACTCTTCCTTCTCTT
>Ga0129324_10000621_pt1 | contig 25151 bp, 24 predicted proteins | sample CPBDNA_7_FD_96879 | JGI IMG/M metagenome (GOLD analysis project Ga0129324, IMG submission 96879) | Freshwater to marine salinity gradient microbial communities from Chesapeake Bay, USA - CPBay_Spr_15_0.2_DNA | ecosystem: Environmental > Aquatic > Marine > Coastal | place: USA: Chesapeake Bay... | reverse complement strand
TTGGAAATCGTACCGGCGTCATTGGCTGTGCATTAACACATTTAAATCTATGGAAGGAATTGATTGAAGACAAGGATAATGATTATTATCTTATCTTTGAAGATGACATTACATTGACCCAAAATAAATTTAATGAGAGATTAAATAGCCTGAAACCTGAATTTGAAAAAAATGAATTGTTGTTTTTAGGTTATCATATGTTTTCTAATAAACGTAAAGAATTTGAAACTATATATGAAACAATAAGTGATGAAACACAACTCAAAATAGAAACTATAAATAAAGAATTATATATTGGCGGAACATTTGCATATTCAATAAATAAAATTGGAGCTAAGATATTAATTGATCACATAGAACAAAACGGCATCAAGCATGGTATTGATTATATTATGAAAATTACACCAAATTTGAATATAACAGAATTACAACCTTTAATTGTTTATTCAGAATGGGATGAAACCGGACACAATCCAGTGGATACGGATATACAAACCAATTCTGATAGTTTAGATTTTACCCAGACAATAGAAGATCAGTTTAAATTTGTTAAAAATTTAGACCAAATTGGGAACGATTTATATTTTAAACCAGGAACAATAACTGAATGTATGTTGAATGCGTTAAGCGATGCGAAGTGTATTGGATTTAACACCTTAGGATTTTTTAAAAATAAAATAGATAATCTAACTTCATCGCAATATTTTAAAGAAACGGATGGGATGTATATTAAAAAACAAAAGGGCATGAATCATGTGCATGTGCGCATTAAAATGCTATGTAATTGGTGTTCTTCAGAACAATTGTGTAAAGAATGGTCGAATATGTATATGGATAGAGATGGTCACAATTATAAGAATATAAAAATGACATCTTCAAATAATCCTGACGAAATAGATTATTATGTAATTATTAATTCTCCTCAACCAACAGACCATTATGTGCCTGAACGCACAATCGTGTTTCAAATGGAACCTTGGGTATCTGACCCCCAAAAAAAATGGGGTGTGAAAACCTGGGGAGAATGGGCAACACCTGACCCTAGTAAATTTTTTAAGGTTTTTACACATAAAACTCAATTGAATAATGTCCAATGGCAGATTGATTATCCCTTTTATACCGAGCGAATTGTATGTGATGAGAGAAAAAATAAAATAGCAGCCATTTGTAGCAAAAAGAATTTTGATGATGGGCATCAATTACGAAATAATTTTATTAAATATATAGATTCATCGAGCGAAGCATCATCTATATCAATCGATGTGTTTGGAAAAGAAAATTATCATCAATTTACAACTTCATATAAGGGACCTGTGCCTGACGATAATAAATACAATGTATATTCAAGGTATAAATATTGTCTATCAGTCGAAAACAATTCCGAGAATAATTATGCAACCGAGAAACTATGGGAAGCAATCTTATGTGAATCTCTCTGTTTTTATTGGGGCTGTCCGAACTTAGAAGAGTATATAGATGAAAAAGCATTTGTGCGATTACCTTTGGAAGATCCAGCAGCGGCCTTAAAAATCATTCAACAAGCTATGTCTGAAGATTTGTGGACGCAACGAATCGAAGTAATCAAACAAATGAAAGAGAAAATTCTGAATAAATTAGGATTTTTTCCTTTATTAAAAGATGTTTTACATTGTTGATATGTTTTACATTGGTGATATATTAGTATTTAATTTCATCGTCTTGTTTTGCGGTTTTGGCGAATGTTGCGTTTTTGATGAGTTTTGCGGTTTTGGCACGTTTTTCGCTTTCGGCGAGTTTTGTTTATCCTTTTACCACCTTTTCTATCTTCTAGTTGTTGCATCTTTGGATACGAGGGAAGGGGGTGGGGGGTAGAGTCTTGTAATAGAATTTGTGTACTTGCTTGCAACGTTTTTTCTACTACACTATCTGCTAATTGATTTGCTTTTTGCAATCCTTCATTCGCGACCTTTAATTGTTCTTCAGCATGTTTAATATTTGCTAAATAATGTTTTTGCATACCCTCACTCCACGTCTTCATCGCTTTATCTATCATTATCATGCTATCAACCAATTTGTGTTCCTCTCTCCATGCACCAGGACCAGCCAAAGCGTCTCTTTGTAATTTCCCTCGTTCCTCGCTGGATTGAATACTTTGAATTAACGTACCAAGTCCACTAAATTTCCATGCTACCTGAATTGGTGATGTAATAGTTCCAACCACACCCGAAGGCATTTCTGAAAGTTTAGATTGTCCTCTAACAAACCGAGAACCCATCCATACCGATAGACCACTTAATAAAGCACCAGTTACACCAGCAATCAAAGCAAAATGTTCAGTGCCAAAGGTCATACCTGGAGCAGATTCGCATCTATAGGAACCTTTTGTTGTACAAGTTTCTCCCCAATACCTACCTGGCGTACAATTACTCTCACTGGTTGGAACCGCTATAGGATGATATGGGTCATCTATACAAGGACTGCCATAGAAAGGCCAAGAAAGAACATTTTGTAAATTATAAGCCATATTTCCGGCCATAGCAGTTAATCCTACAAGTCCAGCGGTAATAGCGCCTCCAAACGAATGGCCAGCCAACCCACCAGGAATTGTACCAACTGCCATTGCTACATGCTCCGTAAATTGTCTTTGTTTTAGTTCTAAAACTTTGCCTTCATATTTTGCTTCCATTTCTTTTACTTGTTTATCATATTCTACTTTTACTCGTTCCAAAATCTTTTTTTCTTCATCATTTAATTTATCAATAAGTTTTGACAAGTTTTCATGAGCATTTTTTACACGTATTTCAGCAGAGTTAACTAATTGTTTGGCTGCATCACTGGTGTTACCCATCATCGTAGCCGCAAATTTTTTTTGCTCCATTTGATTATCATGTACAGCTTGCTGATAAGCCACCGCGCTCGCTACTAGTTGAGTAGTACTATCATCATTGGAACGAGGTGTATTACTAGGTGATTTTAATTTAGAAATGGTACGCATTCCGTTCTCTAAAACTTCTTGTTGTTCTTTAGGTGAAGGAGCGTTAGCGGAAGGACTTGTGCTTCTTTTGCTGCTCCTGCTTCCTTTTCTTTTTCTTTCGCTGCTGCCGCTGCCACTTCTGCTTCCGCTGCCACCACCAGCAGTAGACGTATTACTTTTACGTTGAAAACCTTCTAACATTTTAAATACCTCATTTGATCTAAATAATTGTAAAATATTTAAAATTTCAGCTTTTTTGTCTTTATTATTTTCTATATGGGTTTTAATATTATTTAAACACATTACAAGCATATTAAATTTTGTGTTTTCGTCATATTTACTCACAGCATAGATTGCCATATCAATCCTTAAATCTGCTAGTTTTTGAAACAAACCATTCAATTTACGCATATCAATACCATTATCCATAATTATATATATATATATAAGATATAATTAATGTTAAATATTTATTTTTTATTAATATCTTTAATAGTTGATAAGATATTATCTTGTTCTTTAAAATAATAACTGGCTGGAACATAAAATTTAAAATCCGGAGTTAATCGGTAAATCATATTGAATAAATCATCGGCAGGCACATTTATTGAATTCTTTGTATAATCCAACACTTTTTGAGCGCCTTTTTTTGAAATAATATACGCGGTTGTTTTATTAAAAAATTGTTTACTACATTCATAAAAATAAGTATTCACTTGCTTAGTTAATTGAAAAGGGTACCAATCACTTTTGGCTAAGTGACATATATCCGCATCTTCGGGTAGATGATTTAATAATTCATACAATTCATCTAATGGTTTAATTAATTCCACATCATCTTCTAAAATCAAATAATAATTAGTAGAATCATTTTCATTTACCAATTGTTTTAATAAATTTATATGACTCCATGCACAACCAAATTCACCAGGTGTCATATGAATCCCATTTAATCGTGTTCGCACATCATAAAAATAGGTAATATCATTCCATGTAATATGTTTTTTATGTGTTTCTTTGTAAGCAGCATCATATATACGAATATCTTTTCCGTGAACACCATTAAATACATTACATTCTAGTCCAATATTTGAAAGATTAAAAATAAAATTATTTAAGTTATTTAAACGCATTGAATATTGAGGTAATGTCATAATAATAGGTTTAATTGTTGATAAAATTTTAGGTGTTGATTTAACATCATACAAAATTGTATTTTCAATCGGTTTATGAAAAAAGAAATGAGTGCGTTCATTATTTTTATAAAAATTATAATTTGGCATATAACATAATTCTATATGCATTGAAAAATACGCAGCGCTCCATGCTAGTGTGCTCATAGAACAAACCAGTATTTTTGCTTGTTTCATAATATTAAAATCAATTAATAATGAGTTTGTTTCAATGTTGATATCTATAGGATTTTCTCTAGTTTTGAACCAATTTAAACATGTTTCAATATAATCATTATCTTCTGGTCGATTTGTTGGTTGATATAATAAACAAACTCTTTTTTTATCATTATCATAATCATTTCCATCATCATTTTTATTGAATATTTTTTCAAATAACTTAATATAATATTCTTTTTCAATATAATCTACACGTCCATTGAAATCACCTAAGCGTATATGTATGACAATATCATATTTTTTTTCAAGGGGTAATTCGATATTATCAATTATGTCTTTCATAAGAATTTTTTCATTCAAATCTGTTTCAATCATATGTATGTGTTTATGCTCTTCTATATAATTTAATATGTATGACTTATACTTTAAATAGATATGACCAAATTGAAAATAGCCATCCATAATAACATCAAAGTATTTTAAATTCTTAAAAAACATAGTTGAAAAATTTTTATCATTAATTATAAGTGATTTTTTAACATATATTCCTTGTCCATTATTTTCATTGATATACAAATTACTTTTTAAATTATCAATATCTATTTTATCTTTTAAATACCCTAATGTATTAAACCCAATAATAGCATGATTATGTGTTGCTTCCGTTTCTATATTTGTTTTATCGTGTGATTTATATAAATCATCACCCGAATGATCTAATCCTGGGTAATAGATAAAATTATTATTATAATATTTTTTTTTAGAATCATATTGTAAATTAGATTGTAGTGTGTATTCTAATGATGGATTACATATGTTTATAATAGTAGACGCCATATAACGAAAAATTGCATTACCAAGACGTCCGTTTGGTATAAAAATAATTTTATTTTTTTCATTTGACGACATTAATATTTATATATAATTTTATTTATATATAAATTATTTCATTATATAAATTATTTCATTATATAAATTATTTCATTATATAAATTATTTCATTATATAAATTATTTCATTATATAAATTAATCCATATCTTCAAGTGTTTGTTCCGAGTGAGATTTATGCCAGTTTTGAATCATTTCCGCCGAAATCGTAATATGCATATGCCGCATACATTGCTCTGGGCTATCAAAAAACAAATGATTTGGGTTAGAATTAGGCAATAAATTACTAGACCGAATCATATAACCATCGGAATCACAAGTTCCGGTAGAATCAACACATTTATAAAGTAAAGTTTGTTCACTAGACCCTGTATAATATGGGTATTCGACGCCGGTAATTGCATTTCGAATCAATGTTTGTGGACGATTCGATGGAAAATACTTTCGCTTTCCAGTTTTTTTTTGAGATGTGTTACTAAATCTTTGAGTAATTTCTTCTTCATCGACGCCATATGACATTTGATTCTCACTAGACATTGTTTGGGTTTTAATAATATCTAGATAAATACCTTTAAATATATTTATATTATATATTTCAAATGGAAAGAATCTTAACACTCTATATGATTTTGTAATTGTGTTTTAGATAATGCGTCAGTAAGTATTTTTATTTCAGTATCTTTGCCTTGTAATAAATTAGTTAAATGAATAATCTGTGCTTGTTGTTGTTGTAAAATATTCACAACTTGTTCCATATTAAGAACTTGCGGTGGACCATCTCCTTGCGCAAGTGTAATCGTCGGCGCATTCTGATTTTGCTGTGCTTGTATTTTTTCAATTTCTATTCTTCTCTGTTTTTCTATTGCAACCATTTGTAATAGAACATCAGGTTTCATATTCGGACGTCCAGGTTCATACGTTTTCAATAAATTTTCAATACGATTCATATAAAAATCACGTATATCTGTATCCTTGATAAACATATCAACTTTTTTTGACGATTCCTTTGTAAAATCAGGATTTAAATTTTCTAATAATCGTCTTTTATCAAATGTATTATGCGCATGGGAAAAAACCAATATTGTTTTAATGGGGTCTAGTTGAACGAAAGGAATCGTGTAATTTTTTAAAAAATGTTTTTCTTCAGCCAATGCGGCAGTATCTTCATAACGTGTTATTTTCAATAATTCTTTTCGAAACGCAAATGTTCCAGCCGTAGAATGTGTTTCTTTGTATGGACCAAATTGATACATTTTTTGAATGTGTTTAAAATAAATGTATATTTCACTAGAACCAGCACATAAGGCCTTTGGCGTTTTCATCAACATTGATACAGCGTGTGATATACGTTCTGGTGGATAATAATCGTCGTCGTCCATGTAAACAATTATATCTCCTTTGGATTTCTCATGCATAATATTGCGTTTATTCCCCAAAAGCAATTTTTTTTCAACTGAAAAGTATTTGACTTGTGGAATATGTTTTACCAAATCGCCGATTTTATCAGTTCCGTCATCAATAATAATCCATTCAATTCGATCCTTTGGATAATCTTGATGCTCAAAACATTTTATCATATATGGAATAAATGGTCTTCGGTTAAATGTTGGTGTACACACACTCACAAAAGGCAATTGATTTGTAATTTGTTTATTTATACTTGAATCATTTATTATAGAAATAGCACTTGACGCTAATTCTTTATTATTTTTCTTTTTATTTTTATTTTTCCCCATTAAATAATATATAATAAATTATAAAAGCTTTTATATATTAATTTGAATGATTAATGTAATTGATTAATTCATTTGACTATGGAAATATTTAATCAATGAAATTGTGACAAGTAGTAAATATACGATTCCCATAACACCTGATACTGTTGGGTCTAATGTATCATAAGCTGAGCCACACACAAAAAATCCGAATAATGCAACTAATGGCTTTACATTACACGCCATTATATTCGAAACTTCTTTCCAATTTTCACTCATTGGTAAAAAACATATTGTGCCAATTAAACGCAATGACATAATACATGCAAGACCAAAACAGAGTCCCCAAGCATAAACTAAAAATCCACCCCATACGGTTACTTTCATATCAGCTGAAACACCAGCACCAAATGCTGCAAATCCTCCAGTTATAAATGCAGCAATTGTACCAACGATTATGGTAAAAGGCATAGCTATATAAAGTTGAAATACGTGATTTCCCAAAGGAGTATTAGGTTGAAAATTATCTAACCATCCCTTCAATAATGCTCTATTACTTTTAAAACAACCAGCAACTGTTTTAGCAAACCAATTAGTTAATCTTCCGGTTATCCCTAATGGTTTTAATTCTTCTGGCGTTGAACCTTTTGCTTTAATTAAATTGTATGGAAAATTATCTTCAAGTCCGGCAAACATACCAGACGGCTGTTCTTTACAATTTACATCTGTATATGGTCCGCTTTTATTTATTTCAAATTGTGGTGCTGAATAAAATTCATTATCTGTAGGCAACATTAAATCTAAATCACTTCCACGCGTTGTCATATAGATAAAGCCAGAACCAAAGAGACCAAATATCATAGTTAATATAAAATAGACGAACATAGACTTTATAAATGCGACCCAGCTAGTTGAATCATCCCACTCGGCAGGTTCTTTCTCTTCATCTTCAGAATCAACCTTATCATCATCATCTTCTTCTTCAGCCACTTCTTCATCAATTTCTTTTCTGGTATCGCTATCAAAAAAACCCATTTATTATATATATAGATTTAATAAAAATAAAAATTTCTTACAAATTTAAAATATATTTTAAATATATTTTAGACATATTTTAGAGATATTTTAGACATATTTTATACATAGTTATAGATAATATAATATCAAAATAATATATAATGGTTCATCGTAAAACTAAAAAACATAATAATAAGAAACACAATACAACTAAAAAAATTAATATTATTAAGAGTAATAAAAAATGTGTTACTGATAATGAAATGGGTAAAATATGTTCTACCGGTCAATTTAGTACATATAAAGGAAACTTTTATAAAAACGAAGATAATTTAATAAAATTTAAAGCAATAAGAGAGCGATTTATGAAAAATCCAAAATTTAAGAAATTAAAAACCCATAAACAAAGATATACTGCGTTTTTAAAAGATAGATTTGAACAAGGTAAAATACCTAAAGTTATTCATATGATAAAAAATGATTATTATTCATATGTTAATGATGAATGGTTTAAGGAAAATGATATTGAAAAACAGAAGGATAAAAAGTTTTATGTTCAATATGATAATTTTAGAATTGTACAAGAAGAAGTTTACTATAAATTAATTGGCTATGTGAAAGATTTTATTAAAAAAAATCCAAAGGATAAAAAGGCTATAGCAATTGATAATGTATATAAATCTTTGTTTAATGATACAAAAAAAACAATGTTTAAACATGTTGAATCAATTTTAACTCAATTAGAAACATTTGTTACAAATGATGATATGTACGGATTATTAGGAATGATTAATTCCAATGAAATTATATCGTTATTTTCCCCATTGCAATGGAATATTATGCCTGATGAAAAAAATGTTAAACACTATATTAGTCATATGACTTTTGGTAGACTTGGTATTTATGATTATTTAATATATATTGATGATTTACCTGATGATAATGCTGAAACTAAAAAATATAAAAAATTAGTTAAAAAGGAATATTTACATTATATTGGAGAAGTGTTTAAAGCATGTGTTGGACCAAAAAGAGCGGCTGATTACAACCCTCAGGATATTTGGGATGTTGAATACGATATGTTAATGCAAATGGGATGTGATGAACATATTAAGAGTGATCCCAATTATTATAATAAAGTTAGTGGTCATGATTTAGAAACAAAATACGATTTTGATTGGACTACATTTTCAAAAAAATTAGGCTATAAAGTTGTTCCCAAGAATATTGTTATTAGCAATTTAAATGGGTTTAAGTGTATGGTTCGATTAATTAAAGAAAACTGGAATTCAAAAAAATGGCAGACATATTTCTTATTTATTCAATTTAAACAAATGGTTCGGTTTGAAGATTCTCTTAGACACATACATTATAACTTTTATAATAAATTTTTGGAAGGACAACCAAAGCAAATGCCAGCAGAAATTTATCCTATTTTTGGTCTATCTCTTTTATTTAATACATTTTTATCAGAACAATATGTAGAAAATAACTATAATTCGTTATATGTAAATTATGTAAAACATTTAGTAGCAGATTTGAAAGAATTATTTATTAAAAAAGTAAGTATTAATACGTGGTTATCACCAACTACTAAAAAAGCAGCATTAGAAAAATTAAAAAAATTAACTATTTTGGTAGGTAAACCTCAAAATTTACGAGAAGACCCTATTTTTGATTATAAAAGTGATGACCCATTGTATAATATAGGAAGATTGATTACTTGGAAGCATAAAAAATTTATTGAATTAGAAGGTAAACCAGTTATTGATATTCCAGAATTTGACTGGAATGTATTTAAATTGGTTGGAACCCAATGTTATATGGTGAATGCGTATTATAGACCTAATAGTAATTCAATTTATGTTCCTTTAGCATATTTACAAAAACCATTTATTGATTTAGAACAACGTGGTTTAGAATATAATTTAGTGTACATTGGATATACTTTAGGACACGAATTATCTCATGCGTTAGATGATACTGGAAGCAAGTTTGACGCAGATGGTAATTTGAATAACTGGTGGACGGATGAAGATAGAAAAGAATTTAAAAAGAAAGTTAAGGATGTTATTAATCAATATGAAACTTTTGCGGCGCGCGATGGAATTAAATTTGATGCGGAAATGAGTGTTGGTGAAGATTTAGCTGATATTTCTGGAATGGCTTTAGTAGAATCATATTTATTAGATAATCAGATTGCAAATGACGAATTAACAAAAATAAAAAAAATGAATTTAGCAAAATTGTATATGAATCTTGCAGTTCAGGGACAACAACAAATTTATAAAGAAGCTGTAAAGGCTCAATTAAAAATGAATCCACATCCTTTAGAGAAATATAGAGTGAATTGTTCATTGGCTCGATTGGAATTATTCAAGAAAATGTATGGAATTAAAAAGGGCGATGGTATGTATTGGAATAGTGATGTTATTTGGTAATTATAGAAAAAAATATAAATACTATGATTTATTATTTTATATATAATAATATCAAATCTAATAACTTAAAAATTATTTATTATAATATCAATTAAATTATTTTATTTTATTTATTCATTTATTATTTCATTTATTATTTCATTTATATTTAGCAAATAAATGAAATTTTTATATAAGAAGGCATCATTTAATATATATTTTTTTGTTTGATATATATATAAATGCCTGGACGACGAATTACTCGAAGACGCTCATCTCGTAAAGGATCCCGTAAGTCCCACAAGTCCGCTAAGGCTCGTAAAGCTCACAAGACCGCCAAGCGCGTTGCCGCTAAGGGTGCCCGTATGGCTGCCTCGGCTGCTAAGGGTGCTGCCGCTGCCGCATCCGCTGCCGCTTCTAAGGCTGCCTCCGCCGCCAAGGGTGCCTCTGCATCTAAAGCTGCCGCTGCCGCCTAGGGTGCTGCCAAGGCCGCCTCCGCTGCCGCCTCCGCCGCCAAGGGTGCCGCTGCTGCCGCCTCCGCCGCCAAGGGTGCCGCCGCCAAGTAAATTTATTTTTTAATAACATTAACTTGATAATTCAAATGTATAATAAAATAGTATTTATTTTATTATAAATGACAAAGTATTTAGTTTAACGAGCATACATTAATGCTGCATTTCCTGATGTAAAGGTTAATAAATTAAATCTCTCTTCAAACACAACCATATCATAGTTATAATCATACACTCTCCATGTTGGTTTATTAACACCAATAACCTCACCAGTTGTTTGATTACATATTGTAAACACTTGTGCGGATGGATCTAGTGGCGGCTGAAATGTATTAAACTCAAATTGTATATCTTTGAATTTACTTAAATTAATTGCTCCACTCGGTTGAAAATCAAAAGGATCTGTAGTTAAATTGAAATTATAACAATATAACCCATCAGGCGAATTCCCTGTAGACCTAGCATATTTTTCAACATAATTAAAAACACCAGCATCAAAATCATTCTCGCGATACGTCCCATCTAATAACAATGACCATGTTTGCATGATGTCTTTTTGATTACTTATAGAATATCGGCCAGTTACATAAATATTTGTAGGAGCATATTCTTGTCCACTGAAACAACCAGTACCTATAGGGTCAACTGATGGCGTAACTTTTCCACAACTATTTTCCAAAACAGCAAAGCCATTTCCTTCGGATGGGTGTTTCAAATCAGAAGGTAGGTAATCATACGGCCAATTACTATAATTAGACCATTCATTGCGCATATAAGCATCACTTCGCTGGAAATACCACATCCAATTTGCGACCATACTTAAACTATCAAGTGTTACTTTTTTTGTTCCAGTCACATTAGGAAATCTATATTCATATACTTCTTTTATTAAATATTGTTGATGTTGAGATGCGAATATCTGCATTTCATCTTCGGATAAAAAAGCATACGTGCTAATTAAATGAACGTCTGCTGCCCAGTTTGTTCTCTTATCCGCCAATGTATAATCTAATTCTACGTTAGGTGGAGGTTGAATGAACCTATAAAATTGGAAGAATGTATCTGTTTGATTTGCTTGTTGATAATTCATATCAGTGCTTGTCACGTCACGAACAACATACAATTCATTTATAGGTCTCATTTCAACTTCAATGTTTAATTCATTGTATTGTAAACTAATTAACGGAAAAGCCATTTTTGCCGCTAACGTAAACCAAACATTTAATGGAATATATATTTTTCTAGCACGTATAGAGGGCTCAGGGCCTAAAACAGAACCATCATAATAAGCACTTGGATATACATTGACACGTGTTCCGGAATTGGCTGGATTATTTAATTCAGGAACATTTCCTGTCATATTGTAATAAAGATGTTTTTTGGTTTCATTAAAATCACGCTCTACTAAATTTTGTAAATATTGTCCTGAAAATTTTTGGATAATTTGCCCACCAATTGTAAATTTTACTTCTTTAATCATTTGGGTACCGAGATTTTTTATCCATTTAAATTCATATGGACGCCATTGATAGCGCGACGAACAATCAGGCGGTAATATTGGGCTCCAGATATTAGGTAAATTAACAACTAAATAAGTATCCATAAGTAAATCAGCATAACGTGAAATTTTGAATTTAAAATTTGATGTTTCATTCAGCCGGAGTGTTCTTAATCCGTCAAAGTCTGTACGAAATTTTTGTAAACCAAAATTTGTATATTTAGCATATTTAAATTTAAACATTGTTTTTGAAGGATTTCCATTTAATATAACATTTTGATTTCCATATGAAACTAGGTTTAACAAACCACCAGGCATACCTTTGTATATATTACAATTACTTTTTTTTAACTATTTATATATCTTATAATATTTATGTATCCTATAATATTTATGTAATTAATTATAATTATTATAAAAAAAAATGACTTGTTAATATAAGTTATGACATCAATGGTAAATGCGGTAGCAAATAATAAATTTGCAAATTGGACCAGAGATACAACTACTAATTTAATAAATAAAACACGGGCTGGTATACCAAAAATTATGTTTAATGCCGGTTTTGGTAAAAGTGATGGAACCATGAAAACGATGCAAGACCTTACAAACGCAGATAGTATTACGCAAATAATGACAATTATCATTATTTTACTCTTTTTTATAATATTTTTTTGGGTTTTTCATAAAATCAAATTAAATGATAAAAATTGCAGAACAATAGAAGAAGTATATGATTCATTTCCTACTATAAGTAGTATGGATACAAATAACCCAATATTTAAACATAAGTTACGTGATTATTATATTAAAACTGCTTATAATTGTTGTGCCGGAGGAAAAATGAAAAATGATTTTGTAAATATATGTGCTTTACGTAGTTGTATTAAGCAAGGAGCACGTTGTTTAGATTTTGAAATTTATTCGGTTGATAATGAACCGGTTGTTGCGACATCATCTACTAACGATTTTCATGTAAAAGAATCATATAATCACGTTGAATTAGTGAAAGCATTAGAAACTATAGCTAAATATGCTTTTTCAGGTAGAAGTTGTCCAAATCCAGATGATCCGTTGATTCTTCATTTTAGAATTATGACTAATAGTAAAAAAATACACGATAAAATAGCAACACAATTATATGATACACTTCAAAATAGATTATTAGGTAAAAAATTCAGTTATGAAAATTCAGGTCTGAATATAGGTAGTTATCCCATTAGCAAATTAATGGATAAGGTCATCCTAATGGTCGATAAATCAAATCCTTTATTTACAACTACATTGTTAAACGAGTATGTAAATATTGCGAGTAATTCAGCATTTGTTCGTTTACTTAGATATAGCGAAGTAGCATTTAATCATGACAAGGAAGAATTATTATATTATAATAAACAAAATATGACAATCTCTCTACCAAATATATCTGGGAATAACAAAAATTATTCTTCGGCATTAGCTATGACGTATGGTTGTCAAATGATTGGTATGTCGTTTCAAAATTTTGATAATAATCTGAAATATTATACAAAATATTTTGATGATGCTGGTTCCGCGTTCGTATTAAGACCTGATAGATACAGATATATTCCTGTATTTATACCTAAACCGAAATGCCAAGACCCTGACGTTACATTTGCTAATAAATCATTAAGCGTAAATCCTGGATTACCACCATTGGCTATGTAATTCTATATTTATACAAGACACATTTATAATATATTTATCTTCATTTATTATAAATGGTAAAAAATGTTAAAAATAACAATTTAACATTTGAAAATAAAGAATTAGATATTTTAAGAAAGGCAGTTGATAAAGCCGAAAGTAAACTTGGAAAAAACATTAAGCAATCGAATAACATTGAAGTCATTATTAAAATATTAGAAGACTTTTTAAAACGAAAAAAAGTGGTTTGTTATGGTGGTACTGCCATTAACAATATTTTACCAACCAGTGAACAATTTTATGACAGAGATATAGAAGTCCCTGATTATGATTTTTATTCTTCAAATGCAATGTCTCACGCAACCGAATTAGCCGATATTTATTATAGTAAAGGATATTCAGATGTTGAAGTTCGTTCAGGAATGCACTTAGGAACTTATAAAGTATTTGTTAACTTTATTCCAATTGCTGATGTTACCCAAATGGAACCAAAAATTTTTAAAGTATTATTAAAAAAATCTGTAAGAAAAGAAGGTGTATCTTATGCTCCACCTGATTTTCTACGTTTACATATGTACAATGAATTATCTCGACCTGATGGTGATGTTAGTCGATGGGAAAAGGTATATAAACGTTTGGTTTTATTAAATAAACATTTCCCTATTCCTGATAATCCAAAATGCTCTGAAATAAATTTTATGAGAGATTTTACCGGTACGATTGAAGAAAATGACGCGTTATATAATATTGTTAAGGATACTATGATTAACGAAGGGGTTGTTTTTATTGGGGGATATGCCAGTAGTTTATATGGTAGATATATGCCTGAAGCACAAAAAAAACAATTACAACATGTTCCAGACTTTGATGTATTGGCTGAAAATCCAAAAGCTATTGCGTTTATTTTAAAAGATAAGTTGGAAGATGCTGATTTTAAAAATATTAAAATTGTAAAAAAACCAAGTGTTGGTGATGATATTATATTGACACATTATGAAGTTTTAGTGGACAATGATACACTTTGTTTTATTTATGGACCTTACGGATGTTATAGTTATAATGAAATCAAAATTAACCATAAAACAATTAAAGTTGCTACAATAGAAACTATGTTATTGTTCTTATTAGCATTTCTGTTTTCAGACAGACCCTATTACGACCACGAACGTATTATGTGTATGTCTCAATATTTAATTAACGTTCAATCTAAAAATAGATTAGAGCAAAAAGGTTTATTAAAACGATTCAATATAAATTGCTATGGAAATGAAAAAACAATGATTGAAATAAGAAGCGATAGGGCCGCAAAATATGAAGAATTAAAAAATAATAATAATATAACAGAATACAATAAATATTTTTATAAATATATTCCATCAAAGCATGCGAAATCGAAGGGGACAAAAAAATATAATAAAAAAAATAATAAATCCAACAATAAGTTCAATGATAAATTTAATAAGGGCAATAAAAAAACCAAAAAAATGGGGATTAAAAAGATTTGGGGGAAAATATGGTAATTAAAATTTATTACTACATTAATATATAATGGATTATTGTCAATATATATTAATTTTTTTATTTTTAACAATTATTGCAAACATGTATTACATATATTGTGTATTTTCAGCTCAAAAGCATAAAAAAGAAGGCTTCGAATCATTAACAACTTGTTTAAAACAAGGATATCCCCCTGAATTCTGTAAACGTGTTCCTATACAATCTTGTTTGAAAAATTGCCCTGTAGGAACGTTTGAAGAAAAAAAGTTTAATACTTTTCCTGTATAATAAAATTTATATATAATAAAATTTATATATAATAAAATTTATATCATCATACCAATGTATTTAATAAATATAACCAATATTGTTTACACATTCTCATGATTATTTTATAAATATAAGATTCACGCATACATTCGGGCATATTATTTTTTATAATAATAATATAATCAATCAAAACAATAAAAAATAAAACAAAGTATCGTCTTATATACAATTGGGTTTTTACAAAACAATTTGTATACATACACAACTCAGTATTTCCATTTACAAAAAATTCATTTGTTTCACTTACGCCTTTTAATAATCTTGTATAAATATTTCTCTCCCTCTTTATATTCAATGCCTTTATTGGATTAATAAAATCAATCAGTTTTATAAATAAATTTTTGCACTCCTTGTCAGGTGTTTCAAAAATATAAGGTGCTATTCCATCGATATAATGTTCATCATATTTATGTGATTTATTTGTAATGAAAGGTATATGCGATGACCTTAATATACATGTAATTAAATGTGATCTCGATTCAAAATTGGAAATAATAATTTGTTTATTATTTTTAGTATCATAATAATTAATATAAAGTTTATTATTTATCATTGACATATCATCTGTGTCAAATAATTGATGTATAATATTCCTTACAATCATTTCATATACATAAAAATTTTTATGTGTTTTATAATGTGTAAATAAAACATTCATATAATGATACATTTTATCGGAACATCCTTTTATATACCATACTGCTATAAGAGACCCAATACTACATCCTGAAATTTTATTAATATTTATATAATTTATTTCCTGTAAACGATGTATGTATAAAGCTGACCCAATGCCTAATAGCCCATTTACAGCACCACTATCAAATATCAAATTCATTTTTCTTGGTAATTTTTTTGGATTTACATTTATGATTAAAGCATTGATATATTGATTTAATAAATTGATATGATGTAATGGATTATTTATAGTTTTAACACAATTATCACTTATGTCTACGCAATTATCACTTATGTCTACGCAATTATCACTTATGTCTACGCAATTATCACTTATATCCATAAATTTATATGTGATAATATATTACGTTATTATTACGCTATTATTACGCTATTATTACGCTATTATTATTACGCTATTATTATTACTTCTCTAAAAAAAACATTCCTTTCATTATAAAATAATAAGCACTTGAAAATGCAGCGCTTGTAAAAATATAGCCAGAGAGACTAGGATTACCATCTTTTTTGAAGAGCGATGGTATAATTTTACATAATTGTTTTTGAAGTACTGGTAATTGAAATAAAAAATATAAAACACCAATCAATATAGGTGTCTGAAATTCATCAAACATTGAATCAAACGTATTCTTTTTATCCTGTTTTAAACCTTGCGCGTGAATAATTTCTTCATTTGTTTGATGCTGCTGAATATAATCTATTTGCTCGTTTTCAGGTTGAGGTATAAAATTTGGTTTAACATATTCATCCTGAGATATATGTTGTTGATTTTGTGGAATATCTCTTGACGGCAATGATGTCATTCCAGCTGCACTCGCTTGTTGTAATCCAGTCACAAATTGATTCATATTTTTTTGGTTCATCGCCGGGTCATTATCACGTTGCTGACCTAAATCCTGTGATGGATTTTGTATTTGAACATTTTTTTCAAATGTTTCCATCTGAATATTATTTTCCGATTGTGGCGACATAGGGAGAGAATCAATGCTAGTAGTACCAATACTCATTATTATACTAATTTCATTTATTATTAACATTATAGACGCATTTTTCTAAAATATTATAATATATTCTAAAATATTATAATAATATATCCTATATCCTATTTTTTTTATATTTTCTAAAAAGAAACCTTATCTTTGTTATTCGGATTACATTTTACCATTTTCTCTTTAAAAGTATAACATTTATCTCCGTGCGCATATGTATTTTTGGTCACTTCATCCATTGGTGGTGCTTTAAATACGATACAATTGCGGTCATTACATATTTTTCTAAATAAACTAGCAAGTCCAATTCCTAATATAAAAGAAATCGCGTATCTTCCATTATGTGTATGAAGTAATCTCATCATACCTCTTTTACTTGGCATGTTCTCTATATAGTAATAATATACATTTTAATTTTGAATAGGGATATCGTGAATTAAACTACGATCAGAAGGACACTTCACTTCTGTTGCATCAAATTTAAAACAATTGTTTGCTTTATCAATGTATTCTATTTGCGATGCATTTTCAGGCGTAGGATAAACATGAATTATTGTTGGCGTAGGTGACGATAAATAAGCAAATAATAATCCTAACGATAAACTAACAAAAAATACTTTGAATGAAATATACCGAAAAAACATATACATATTGCGTATATAATTATTATTAACCATATTATTATTAACCATATTATTATTAACCATATTATTGCCTTTCTTGTTCAATTTGTTCAAGTAAATAAGGTCTTGCTATTAATCTATGAATAGTATTATCTATTTTTTCATTATCATTCGTTTCAATCGCAAGATGACTATATTTCATATTTCTTATTTTTTCTAAAAGAGGATTTATTTTTGTAATATGTTTTTCTATCATTGATGTAATATACGCACTTGAAGTATCTGATAAATATTCTTCATACATATTTTTCAATTCATCAATTTCATTCACCAAGTCCACCTTCGCGTCAGTTAATAAAGGATCACTATAAATTTCACTAATTATATCTCCATATTTTTTAGTATTTATCATTGATAATTCTGACACATGAGCTAATTCTTCCTTTAATGCATTAAATTTATCAACAATGTCTTCTTTTGAATTATTTATTCCAAATAAATAATCTAATTTGGTCATTATAATTCTCATTTTTAAATTTTCACTAGATTTATGATATTTTTGTTCTAAATTTCGCACATTATCGTAATATTTTCGTTTTATATTAATATTCAAATTACATTGAGTTTTACTACCACATACGGCTTTCAACATACCATGTTTTTCCTCAAAAATAGTTCCTCCAGTTTCATTGCAATTAATACATTTCCCTATTAATTTTTTTAATCCGGCTCTTTTTTCTTTAAATGTAAGATTATCATTAGACTTAATCTTTAGTTTACGATTATTCAATGCTGTATTATATTTTTCCTTAAGCTCATAGTATTTACGTAATATATCAGCATAATTGTCATCCATTATATTTATATTACATTATTATTTAATTTTACATTATTATTTAATTTTACATTTAGAAATAAATAATAATTACCATTGAGGTAGTGATGTTATTAAACCATTTTCATTGCCTTGTGTTTTTCTTATATAGGCCAATTGTTGTAATTTTGATACAATATACTCTTGTTTTTTTCTATTTTTTATTTCTATTTCGGCCGGTGTTAATTTACCTTTGTATAGATACAATAAAAACCCACCAATAACTACAACAAATATACATATCATATATAAATTGAAAAAAACACTTATATGATTATCCTTAAACTTTCTACATTCTTTAAGTGTACTACTTAAAAAATATCGAACACCTGGTTCTATTAATCTAGGTGGCGATAATACTGGCGTATTCATTAATTAATATGGGTATTTTATTTTATTCTCTTTCATATACATTTATTCAATTCATATACATTTATTCCATTCAAATAAATTATATGTAATATTTATACATATATGGCTCAACTACTTGAAACAGAAAAAAAGGAAAAAACGACAACACCTACGCCCAATCCTTTGGCTGCTATGATATTTTTCTTCATAGTCACCTCTATTTATTGTGTTATTAGTTTGGTTTTAGGTGGTGACACTATGCAAAAACTTATAATGAAAGTATGCTATATTTTATTTGTTGTTATTGGACAATATTTCATTAATTTAAATTTAACCGAAAGTATGTGTGGTGTTCGTCAATGGAAAAGTACGCTTTTTATTACAATTCTCCCTTGGACAATTATTTTTGGTGCCTTACATTTATTTTTAACCATATTTCCTGGTTGGCTTTCACCCTTTTCTAATACATTTGGTTATTTTGTAGCAAAATTAATGGGATTGCCTGAATTAATTAAGAAAATTCTTGAGCCTGTTGGTGATTCTGATGCTTCTCAAGCATTAATTAGTGTTACAAGTGATGCTTCTCTATTAATTAATCAATTTTCACCTGAATCATACACTGATAAAGTAAATGAGAAAGGAGAAAAAATGATGGTGCCTGGGACAAAACGTCCTATAGGCGAAAGAAAGAAATTCGAAGAGGCTTGGACAAAATTACAAGAAGGTAAAATTGTAAAGCAAGCGAATGCATTCCAACCTCCATTAGATAATGATAAGGCCAAAAAACAATTATATCAATTTGTTGAAATGAAGTATACCATATCAGAATATGTATGGAATGTATTGACTGGGTTTTTGGTGACCTCCATCAGTTATAATTATATTATAAATGCTGGTTGTTCTAAATCTCCTAAGGAAATGCAAGAACGACACGATGCTTATGAAGCAGAACAGGATGCTGAAGCTAAACAAAAAGAAGAAGCAAAAAAAAATGAGCCAAACTATAAAACGACACCTTAATTAATTATTAACGTCTAACCGCCGTATAATACATAACACTGAAATATGATATTATTGCTAACATTATAGATATAAGCCATACTGGGATAATGGTTTTTTTTCTAAAACCAACACCAAACTCTTTTATAGAACCATCATCATTATACATAAATGCTGGTTTAATCATATTTATAACCCCAAATAGTATAACAAATATTAAAATAGCAACCGATACTTTATTATTTCTTACCCATCGTCGTTGATTCATTATATAATATTATAACTTAAAAATATATTTTATTCTCACTATAAATACAAAATATATATGGCTAGCATTTTATTGTATGGTGGTTTACTTCGCAATACTAATATTTACCATATACCCATTAACATATTATTAAAAAAATCATCAGACTGGCTGAATGGAAATATAATGATAAATGATGAGCCTTTTTATCATATAAATTCTAATAAAAATAATTATATTGAAATCAATAAAACAAATAATACAACTACATTGATGTTAAATGATAAAATTATTTATGATCATAAGGATTTATTTGATTTTTCAGTTAAAGTTGAATTAAATCCTTATATAACCAATACACCTTATGCTAACTTTTTTAAATATTATCAAAGTCCTCGTGTTTAATTATTAATATATTTATGTAATAATTAATTAACAAAAAATAATCTAGAGAGATATTATAATGCTACCTTTGTTTTATCCGGCTATACTTATTACTTTAGTTTTTTTTTTCAGTGCGTTTGAAAAAATATATGTATTTTCAAAATCCACTAGTAAATTTTCTAAAAAAATAGGCATTCCTTTGTTTTTAGCACAAATCTTTATTAGCGGTGCTATATTATTAGAACTTTTAGCTCCTTTGATTATTTATATTTACACTTTCACCGGAATGTTATCTTTGATTCCCTTTTTTAAGTTGTCATTAATTGGTTTAATGGCGTTTACCGTTGTCGTCACGATTTTATACCATAACCCGATGAAAAGTATGGAAAAATATTACTCGTTTATGTCTAATCTCTCTACATTAGGTGGTCTCTTAGCCCTCTATGTTATGGCTTAAATATTTTTTTACAAAAAAATAAACTATATTTTTTGTAAAATAACATATCGAAAAATGGCTATTTGGAAAAAATCGAAAGTGAAAGAGTAAAAATATAAAAGGTAACCCCGTATCATATAACAATCATGAGTGCTTTTGATACCTTATCGAAGAAGGAGGAGAAGGCGGCAGAAGCCTTGGCAAAAAAAGAAAAAAGAGCAGCAGAAGCCTTAGCAAAAAAAGAAAAAAGAGCAGCAGAAGCCTTAGCAAAAAAAGAAAAAAGAGCAACAGAAGCCTTGGCAAGGAAAGAGAAAAGAGCAGCAGAGAAGGTGGAAGCCTTGAAGAATAAATCCCCCATTATCACAATCGAAGACGCCGAATCCAGCGCAACAGAGTGGCTTGGATCTTCGCCATCCATTATGCGTAATTGGCTAGTTGCTGCTATAATGGATGAAGAGCAGCACCGAGATATTGGTAAAGTATTAGCAAACGCAGCTGAAGTACATGTTGCTAGATGGCTTACTGAAAAATCGGGGCGTAATGTAACGTGCGTAACTGGAAAATCGTGGGATGGAGTAACTGATGACGACAACAAGCCAAACGTTCGTGCGCAATTTAAATTTCGCATGGGTGGGTGGCATTTTGAGACCACTCGAAGAAATAGCAAAAAAAATGAACAAACAAATTCCACTGGGCATGTCGCCTACAGCAAAGGCGAATTCGATATGGTTGCTATTTTCAAGCCATCCTCTTCATTTGGAATAACGAATTCAACCATTCGTTGCATTCCTGTATCAGCATTAATTAACCCTTCAAAGCCAGAACAACTAGTTACACGAATCAATGCGTCAATACGCAAAATTTATGACAACGATGCGAAAACAGATGAGGTCATCAAGATGATTTATCAAACACTTCCTTTGCCTCTGGATTAATATCAAATAAAATATAATTTCGTTTCATTTTTTTACACGCTCTTCCTAAAGTTCCAGAACCAGCAAATGGGTCTAAACATATATTACCTTCCGCACTATATAGATGAAGTATTCGTTCAAGAAGTTTGGTTGGTTTTTGAGTAGCGTATTTGGTTTTTTCTCCGTTTTGAATTGAAGAAATATCATTCCATGTATCACGAATAGGGATTCCTTCCATTTCATCAGCAAATCGTTTAATACGCGGAATTTTTTTTTCATTATATTCCAACCTATTATCATCATGTAATTCTTGAAGTTTTTCTTTTAAGAAATACCACTGACGAATATTTCCTTGCCATTCATATTTAAGATTTGGTCGTGGATTAACCTCTGGCTGAGAATTATGTGCGGCAGAGGTTGAATATAATTTATTATGTATAGAACACATTTTTAATTTCTTCTTATATTCATCTGTATAAGGGGTATATAATGGGAAGAATTTTGACTTTGTGCTTTTACCATAAACAATAATTGTATCATGATTTCTACCAAGCTGATATTTATTTTTCGCATTTCCTCCACTATGCCATATAATTTCATTCTTAAAATTAGATTCACCAAAAATTCTGTCACATATAATCCGAATATGATGTGAAATACGCGGTTCAACATGAATTATAATATTCCCATCATCTGTTAATACCCTGTGACATTCAATAATTCTTTCTTCCATAAATTTAGGAAAGTCTTCAAATTTATCTTGAAAATAATAAAAATTTCTTCCAGTGTTATAAGGTGGATCCATATAAATCATATCAATACTTTTGTCCTTGACATTTTTTAGAAAACTCATATTATCGCCAACATTATATGTATTAATATAATTATGAACGTGAGTAGGTCCATCAACGTGAGTAGGTCCATCAACGTGAGTAGGTCCACATTCTTTTACAGATATAATTAATTTAATTATTTCTTCCTTTTTCATAGTACTATAGCCTTTAATTTTTTTCTCCTTACAAATCGCAATCAATTCTTCGCGACTTTTATTTGCGTAATCCTCCATTGTATATTCTATATTATCATTATTATCATTATCATTCAATTTTATATTTATTTCTTTCATTTTTTCACATTCATTTTTTAGTTTCAGATGTTCTTCATAATGCGATTTCTGATTAAAAACCTTCGCACAATTCGTACACGTATAAATTGTCATTTCTTATATATAGTATGATTATTGTTTTACACCTTTTAACTAATTAGTTAAATTGTTTAATAATATAAATAATCTAATATACAACCATTATATTTACGTGTTATTTCAATATGACTACATTTAAAATCATATTTTTCTTTTAATTTTTCCCACGTATATTTAATTTCTTCTTTGGATTTATTAGTTTGCATTATTTTACATCCATATTCTATTTTTGGATGTGTTGATGTAGTTGTTATTATTGATGTTATTTGGCCGAGTTCACTTAAATATTTGGCCATATCTTCACAATTGATTTTCTTATTATTTGATACTGATATAATAGACGTTGAATAGATTGACATATATATCTATTTATTCATTTATTTTTATATGTATTTAATTAAATTTATAAAATTGAATTATAAATAATATATTTTACTATTTATAAAATAAATCAAAATGGAAGATTCAATACTTGATTTGAATAGAGAAATTGTATTAAATGATTATCAAAGTGCTACAAAAAAAAATAAGGAATTATTTATTACTGGTGATGTAAAGGCAAGTAGCGAATACATATTCGATAATCAAAAAGAAGATGCTACTATAATATATAATAAATTTTACGAAACATCTATAAGAGCTATCAGTATTGTAAAGAGAACAAAAGTAGGTATGGATGGTCTTATGATTGAAATAGCAAAAAACATGACTACACACCCTGATAATAATTTTGTTTTACATAGAAATAATATATTCTTTATTACAGGAATGAGTAATAAATCTTGGGAGGATGATATGAAAGATAAAATACCATCATGTTTTAAAGATAATGTATATCATCACGGAAAATTACAAAAATTAAAAGCAAAGTTAAAACACATTAAAAACGCTTTAATTATACATGATGAAATTGATAGTGGTGATAAAGAGGACCAAAAATTACATCTAGTATTAAAGGAAAGTGGTATCTTAGATATAAAATATATGGAAGAAAATAATATTCGGTTTGTATTTGTTTCTGCTACGATGATAAATGAGTTGCGAGATTTATACAAATGGGGAAATAAACATTATACGCACTATATGACTATACCAGATAATTATATAGGACATAAAGAGTTTTTAGAACTTGGCATTATTCAAGAATATTATTCAATTAATGATGATGAAAGTTCTGAAAAATGGGTTCAAGAAGATATTTTACAAAATTATGGTTTAGATTATAGGGTTCATATTGTTAGAACTGATGAAAAAAATAAAGATTTTATATTTAATGCTTGTATAAGAAATAAGATAGATTTTAAAAATCATACATCGAACGACAGAATAAGTTATCAAGAACTATCAGAAATATTTAATAATATTTCAAACCATTTAGTTATAGCTGTTAAAGGATTTTATCGTCGTGCTAATTTAATACCAAATGTATGGAAAAAGAAAATAGGTGCTACACATGAAAGGTTTGTTAAAAAATACGATACAAACGTTCAAGTTCAAGGATTGCCTGGTAGAATGAGTGGTTATTGGAAACAAGAATTATTAAACGGACATAAAACTGGACCACATAGAACATCAAT